>Ga0210383_10001198_pt1 | contig 23888 bp, 14 predicted proteins | sample IncBWC14OmetaG_FD_160072 | JGI IMG/M metagenome (GOLD analysis project Ga0210383, IMG submission 160072) | Forest soil microbial communities from Barre Woods Harvard Forest LTER site, Petersham, Massachusetts, United States - Inc-BW-C-14-O ... | reverse complement strand
ACTTTTGCTTATTACTTAGTTCTTTGCTTCGGTAGCTTCTCGTACTCGGTCCAGGAAAACTTCTTCGAGTCGGGCGCCCAGCCCCCGGTATTGCCCGAGCCCTGGCCGCCAAAGAAGGTTCTGACCGTCGTCAGTTCGGCGCCCTTCGCAGCTACGCCGTTTTCGAGGCGCAGCAGCTTGATATTCATACCATCCCCAATGTACTGGTGGTCCGGGTGATCCATCGGATAGGAGATGGTGTAGAGCCATTTGCCGTCCGGAGAGATGTGCGGGAACCAGTCCTGCATATCCCCATTGGTGATCTTCTCGGCCAGCTTGTCATCCGGCCCTGCGCCGTCGGCGGGCATGCGCCATCCATCCCATTTGCCTGAACGGTTAGAGCAGAAGTAGATCCACTTGCGATCGGCTGAGTACTCGGGCCCATCATCCTGCGCCTTGTTCGTGGTCATCAGCAGTTCGCCGCTTCCGTCCACGTTGATCCTGTAGATGTCGAAGTTGTCTCCGTGGTACTGCGTGTAGACGACGTACTTGCTGTCGGGAGACCACCCATGCAGCCAGCCCAGATGAATCTCGTGCGCATTACTCCCGTCTATATTCATGATGAAGAGCGGGTTGTGAATATCACCCGGATTGCGCATCTTCGCCGGCATCGGCAGCGTGATCCCGGTGATCGCGATCTGCCTGCCGTCCCACGAGAGCGCGTGATCGTTGGTGGCCATCATTTTCTGGCTGACATGGATCTTCTCCGGCTTCCCGGCGTTGGCGCCACTCACAGGAATGCGATACAGGTCTCCGCCCATGTCGGAGACGATGTAATTCCCGTCGGGGGTCCAGTTGGGGGCGTGCCACTCTCCGTCGACGGTAAAGAAAGTCTTCGCGGCCTTCTTCTCGACGTCATAAATCAAGAAGTGTGTGCGGTATTTCGGCGGCGCGGCAGAAGTGGCGGGCTGGGTTGCGTTCTGCGCGGCAAGTGCGCTGACAGCAAAAAGCGTTCCCAGGCATAGACCCGAAAGCAGCCCAAGAGCGCGGCGGAGTGATTTCACTGAGGATCCTCCTGGAACCGGCCAATCTCGATGGAGAAGTTCCGGCAAACAATCTTAAACCTGGACGGCGTCTTGGCGCCCGCGCCGGGACGGGATCACAATCTTCTCTCAGCCGGCGAGGTGGCCCAAGACGGATTCGACAATTGGTACTGTGAAATTTGTCACGCTTTGCTTGAACCCTTTTCTTCGTTGTGCCACCAATGGACCGCCTGGATGTTGTCGGGATGATCGTCCCTCCATGCCCCTCCCATGCCGCGGGGACTGATGTGTGAGTTAAAGAATAAAATTGCCGTTTGGCAAGGTTATACCTTAAAACTCTTACTTGGACATCGCAGGGCGGGCCTTATCCGCCGAAGAGGACTGGCGCTGGCCGATGATTGAGCGCACCACCGTCGGGAAGTGCTTGTGCATGAACGGTACTGTGATGCCCAAGCGTCTGCAGACAGCGCGTACAGAAGGTGGCATTGACTGTCCGAGTACTGCTATCGCCTGCTTTTCCAGATCAGCGGTGCGCTCGGCAATGTAAGCACGGCGCCGCTCCATGAGCAGTTCGCATAAACCAGGTTCGTGTCGTTGTATGATTGCTGTGTAAGAATAGCCGAGCCGTCGGGCCACCTCGGTAAGGCTTGGGACTGGATTTTCATCGATTGCACCTTTCAAAATCGGGCCTATTCTTTCGAGACGGTCCTTTTCCGCTTGGGCAATCCTCCGGTCGATTGCAGCGCATAGCTCAGGAAGCTGTCGACGCATGTAGCCAGCATCTGGATGCCCAAGGCTTGCCGCGAGCTGATATACCGGGGTTGGTTCAGTCGAATTGAGAGATTGCTCCAGCATTTCCTTCATTTGAGCATTACAGGTCCGCGGTGCATCAGGTTTCAGCCACCAAGATCGGCCTCCCGCCTGGCGATATCGGGCAGTGATCTTGTAGCAGAACCTCCTATCAGCTTTATAAAGACTGTCAGTAGTCGTGTAACCTAATCTTCGTGCGATCTCCATCACGCTAATTGGCGGGGTTGCATCAAGCGCTGTCCGGAGAGTTTGACGAATCTCACTCGCATGCCGCGACGGGATCACAACACGCTTTCTACGTATGTCAACCTCTCGCTTTGCAGAGCCTATGTCCATGGCCGTTGGTCCCTCCGGCGCAAAGAAACTGCAAACCGGTACGTTTAGGCATCGTGCTATTCGCAGTAAGCTCGTAATCCGGAGGAGTTCCTTGCCGGCGAGACAACTACCTAACATCCCGCCCGGACACTGCACGTACTCTGTAAAGGCGAGCACATTTCCGTTGGCAACTTCTTCAAGATAAACTTTCAGGTTTCTACGGAGCAATTCACGAGCAGCTATGGGGTTAACCAGGGGAAGCATTGCGAGCAGACTTCCCATCTGGGTCAAACACCATATTTGGTCCTCTGAGGGTGAGTTGGATTGTGGTTCCTCCTCGGTCTCAGGGTCGAGCGCTCCCAGCCAACGGCTACAGTGCCCACAGTATCCCGGTCGAAATAGAACACTCAGTGGGCTCATCGTCCGCCCGCAGCAAGGGCAGGTATAACTGAGCCGCTGTAGGTGTGCTGGACAATAGGATGATGTCTTGATTGCCCAGAGTAGCGGTTCATAAACGGTTTGGCCATTCAATCTCCATTGTTCCAGACACAGCGAGCACCAGGTCCGGTGGCGATGAAACAGGTGGTCAGGTAATGTATAGCGAAATGAAAGGAGGGTTAGATAGCGTAGGTCACGACGACAGGTCGCACGCTCTAGGGCCTGAACCCACTTTCTCGTTCGGTCTGTAACGCCATTGATCGTATAGCTGGAAACCTTAAATCCATGCCCACCACGCATAGCAGCTCTAGCTTCCAGCGGGATGATCGAATCTTCAGGATTGGAAACCTGTGAGAGTACCCGGCCTACGAGATCTCCCACTTTCACCGAGTGCGCGGCGGCAAGTCGGCCAACATAACTGGTTAGGCTTTCAACCCAGTTGGTCCCAATCCCAATAGGCTCAAGTGCATAAAGCTGACTTCTCGGCGGAATCGGCGCCGGCGATAATGACCAAGAATCAAACCGCGGCCGCACTCGCATTTGTTTGTCCAATAACGTCACGCGTCGGCAGTCGCTGACCAGGACGGCGGCGCTTGACCGAAGAGATTGATGGTGTCGAACGGGTGTGTGCTGTGCCGCTATCCAAGCCCAACTTCCCGCGAAATCGTTCTACTGCCTCCCGGCGCTCGCTCAACTTAAGTTCACCATCCGTGATCTCCGCATGTAATTGTTCGCATTGAGCAATTGACAGAGCTTGGGCTTCAATAACAGTCCTTGCCAACTTGCGGTCTCCTCTTCGATATGCGACGGTAACAGACCGCACCAGCCACTCCTTTAGAATGCCGATACAACCGAGGCTGCGCTCGTACAGGAGCTGCCAATTGCCAATCAGGTCTGATGGCTCCTCAAACGGAAGCTCTCTTTCAAACGATTGCACGACATTAATGAAAGTTTGGCGATCTTCGGAATCATCAGCCCGGTAACGAGCAAGATGAACATCGATGCTTCGTCTACTCAGCTGCCCATTCAAGTTTCGGAATGCGAGCAGGTCGTAAGTCCCCAGCAACACCTGCACCGTCCTGGTTTGGTTCGCAAAGGATTTGATGACATCCAACTGATCGAGAAGGCGGCGACCCGAAGATATCTTGCCGATGTGTTGGGCTTCGTCGATCATCACGGCTACAGGGCGACGATAACGAATGGCCTGCTCTACGGCGTAACGATATTCCGTACCGACGGCTCGGGGCGTTGGCATAAAGTGTCTGCTTGTACCAGAAACGTTTTCCTCCAGAGGTCGATCAAGTTTACGGTCGACCAGTGGTTCATCGAGCTGGTAAAGAAGGCGCTTGAAATGATCGCGCCAGTTGAAGCTTCCCGACTCCGGAGCTACTGCTTCGACGCTTACCACCGGAATCCGTGTTAGATCTTTCTGGAGTTCGTTCAGAAGCTCTTGTGCAAGCAACTGCTCGGTCTTCAAACGCAACGTTGTCTTGCCAACTCCAGTTGGTCCAAATACGAAAATAAGCGAATTCGGCTCAGCCCCATGAATCGCACTCATCAGAGTTTCTTTTGCCTCAGCGAGTCGTGGATGTGCCACCGTATGCGCACGAAAATGTTTAAATCGCGATTCAGAGCATGCCGGTCTTACACAAGAACCAACCGTCATCAGAACTCTCCATATATTTCTGTCGCCTCGGCGTAAGCTAGTGCTGATATCGGCAGTGTTATATCCACGGGCTGTAGTTCCTGTGATGTCACCTCACTGCACTGCCCATTGGGGACGAGAACCGGGCCAAGCTGGCGGACGGACCTACTTTCTCTATCGCGTAATTTCTGAAGTAGGCAGCCCTCTTCCGCTTCGGCTGACTCGAGGAAGTCCGCGAGTTTTCGAGCGGTCAGACTAATCCTTTCGCGAGGATGCAATTGGTGCTGTCGCCTCAGTTCTTTTGAAGCCAACATGATTTCTCTTTGTGAACGCCCCTGAAGCACCACGTAATGTTCAGAATGACATTCCGTCCAGTGTTTTTTCACAAAAGCATAGGTTGTGCCAATGTCAAATGGATCGTAGCGGACATCCACGTCATGATTCTCAATCGCGGGATCACGGAATGCTTCTGACCAGTAATAAATGTAGTTGATCATGATCCCGCGGCCAGGCAACACTTTCGCGGTGCCCCTTTGTGTAGTTGGTAGCGTTGCCATCAGATAATCCTGGTCGTAAGAGATCTGCCGGTTTACACGAATGCCCGTGTCTTTTAGCCTTGCGGAATATGCGTCTCGCGGTGCTTGCCCCAGGGCTGGGTGCTCGATGCTGTCATAGATCTCAAACAGGAAGCACGACAAATAATCGTAAAGACAAGCAAGGGTCCAGGCTGCCTGCCCCGCAGGATTGTTACTCTTTGTAACCTGCCGGACGTTGCGTGTGATTTGCGTGTTACCTCGCAAGTTGTGAATGAACTGAGTGTTCGTAGTACCGAAAAGCCGCTCGCAGACAGAGCCAAACCGCGCCTTTGCAGCGGGTCTCGTTTTCTTCGTGCATTCATAGCGGGCTAGGAGAGTTTCGAAATATGTACTCTGGAACTCTGGGCCGCCGTCAACCACGATAATCTGTGGCAGACGACTAAAGCGACGGACACAGTCACGCAGAATCATCATGCAGGATCGATAGCTTGGAGCGTCGAATGTAAGATAGAGTGCAAAACAACGACGTGAAAAGGCATCGATGAGAACCGTCATCCACGGCCGTCCCAGAGGTCGCCCCGTATGAGAGCAGACCACCTCGATGTCCAGTTGCGTATGATCAATGTGTCCAATCTCAAACGGGCGGTCTCCGTGGCGTGGTGTTTTCCGCTCCAACTCGAAATAAAAAGGTGCATGCATGTACGCGGCACGATGGCCCTGCCGTTTAAGTTTTTGCTCAAACGCTGGACGCGCTCGCACAGCCGTACAGAAGGTCACATAGCTCGGAGTGGCAATACCGGCTTCGTCACACTTGCGCTTCAGAGCTGCCCACGATGCTGTCTTCGTTTTTTGCTTGAGACTTTCGTAGTCATTCTCGACAGACTTGGTCAGCAGGCTACGCACCTCTTCGGGAAGGCGGCTGGTTCGGTTTCCCCGTTTCTGCGTCTTTGGTAGCAAACCCACATAGCCGTTACCATACAGCTCCCTTGCAACTCGATATTGGGCTACCCAAAGCCGCACCGTCCTTGCCGGAACGGAACTCGGAGTCTTGTCTGCAAGGTAGCTCTTCACGACATTGAAGCGCTGATTTGCAATGGCCAAATCTTGCTCACTGGCCCCCGCCAGGAGCTGGAACGCCTCGCCACGCCCTTCAAGCACCTGAGACTGTTGGCTGTTGGCGCAAGAAGGAGCGCTGGACCAGAGGCAATAATTAGCCAGCCGCACAGCCGCTGAAACGTCAGCCAAAGCGGATGTCAGGCAAAAGGTGTACAGCTGTGAGCGATGCGTCCGCAGGAAGGCGAGCAATAACAAGGAAGGCGTTTTCAGGCGGAGCCCCTGCGAAAGCGGTTGCGCTGCCAAGCCATATACCTGCTCCTGGAGCCTTCGCATCCTGACTGCCCGTCGCTGATTTGCATTGATCAATGACAGCTGTTCCAGGAACCCCGCGCATACTGGTCTTCAAACGGCGTTTCGTGTGCCAGGTGTGTGCTTCAGTAAGAGGGTTTGTTCGGGGAACCTGAGTCACCTGGGCACGCGGTTTTTCGGTCACCGGACATCCTTACCGCCTTCCCTCTGGGCGGCCCGCTACTCTTCGGCATACTTTCTGCGCACCCGATATCAGGAACTCTCAATCAGACGGCCCTGGGCAGAATGATGCCGGATCAGTAACCCTATGTCGGCGCCCTAGGTCGGCACAGCGCCAGTTTTCCGGTAGCTGAGATTGGATGGCAATCTCCGGAGCCTGGGGCGTTTTTCATTACTAACGCCCCGAAGGAAACGAAACTGTGCTGGATCAGCGCATTGGTCTGTTGTTACCCATCTGAGCGGACGAGGCCGGTCCACAGTTATCTGGAGCCAGTGTTCGCACCGACCGTCTCTATCTCACGTTCTTCCACCCAGCGCATCAGCCTACCCGCCGGCATGGGCTTCGAATACACATAGCCCTGAATGGCATGAACGCCGGCTTTGACGAGGTAGTCCACTTGCTCGTTCGTCTCCACACCCTCAGCAATCGTACGTAGACCTGACGCTCTTTCGAAATGAATAATCGCGTCCAGCACCGGGCGTTTGGCATCACCCTCGGTTCGCAGCGTGTCAACGAACATCTTGTCGATTTTTAACGTGCTCACCGGCAGCTCCTGGACGTAGGAAAATCCTCCGAACCCCGTTCCGGCATCATCGATCTTGATGTCGATTCCCGCGTCTGCGAGGCAAAGTAGGCGACTGCGTGCCTCCGTAAGATTTGTCAACTGGCGCCGTTCGGTAATCTCGACTGCAATGTTCCTTCCCGGGATGCCGCTATCAATCAGTTGCTTCACGAGGGACTCGCAAAAATCCGTTTTCACGATCTGATCAGGTTCGGCATTGATGCTGATATAGCGATTCGTGCCCAGCCAACCCAGGTCCTTGAGGTCCTTCAGCACTTTTTTCACGATCTGCTCGGTGATGGGTCCGATCAATCCGTTCTCTTCGGCAAATGGAACAAATTGTCCCGGCGGGACCATCTTGCCCCGGCGATACCAGCGCGCCAAGGCCTCCGCGCCCAACACGGATCCGTCACGGCCGTCGACAATCGGTTGATAATAGGGCAGAAATTCATTCTGTCGCAGCCCCTGTCTCATCAGGCTTGTCATTGAAGTTTGCTGCATCAGCAAGCGATACAATATGAAGCTAAAAGTCAACGCCACGATTACCGACATACCAGCAGCTAAAATAAGGCCTTCGAACCGCAACTGGTCAATATAGCGTTGCAACACTCCCACCGTGAGTTTTGCGCGAGTGCGGCCCACTATCGCTTCTTCCGTCTGGTGAAGGACGACTCGGTTCCAGTCTCCAAGTTTCACTTGGAAGTCTGGCTGTTGGACATCCACTCGGTATGTCACACATTGCGGACAATCGATCGAGCTTTCGAAGTCAAAAAGCATCGTCTCCGGGATTGCGATGTACTCCAGGTCACCGCGGCGCTGTATCACATAAACAACACCCGGTTTGTCGTCCACTAACTCGACCGACCATACATCGTCTATGGGGTGAACATGGGCGGAGGGTCCAGGGTCCCTGTTTACGAGACCGCTGCGGCAGATCATCTCCCCCGCCCGCCGAACGCCAATCCAGCGAACATACGGGTTTTCAAAGGCTCGCTGGGCTAATAGATCGCTGGCGCCGTTCCGCAGTTCAGCGCTTCGATCGGCGGCAACTGCTCGAGTTCCTGGCGTGTGCCGGTGGCCGCCTCTCGGAGCCCGCGAGCCAGCACACTGGTCTGGCGCTTTAGCGCGCGGCTCGCCAGATATCTGGTCATCGATCCCATGCTGAATAAACACACCAGAAGCACGAGTACAAAGGTGCAGGCCGCCAGGGTCGCGGGCTTGTCGGTCACAAAGAGTCTTCGCATGGTTTGCGAACCTTGATCAAACGCGGAACCAGGAAACGGGATCAAGTGAATGCAGGCTGGTCGAGCCGACTTGTGAGAAACCGTTGATCGAAGACGGTCCCATGAGTCCCGAGTAACGGCATCATTCAAAGGAAAGACTCGGCTCACTAAGCTCCGCTCGAATATTGGGATCATACGCCCCATTCGCCTTTGCGAGAATTCAATTCAAACCCTTTCGATGGCCCTCCTTGGGTTAGGCTACCTCTAAGGAGACAATGGATAGGTAGCGTCAGACGGGCTTCAATTCATGCATCTCGCTCGTAGGATCGCGGATCCTGAATGACCACCAAAACATCAATTCACTCGTCGAGGAACCGATTAGTACTGAAATGTCTCGCCAGTTTTCCGGAAGCCACTCCGAAAGGCAATTTGCATGGATACTGGCCCGTTTCTCGAGACCCGTTTGCCATTGCTGCGCAACCCACTGAGGAACAGCAATTTGCAACCGTAACAACATTCTGCAGCTTGCGGGTCAATCGGGCCTCGACGTCCTCCACACGCCGCCTGGCCATAGGCGACAAGAGTCACTTGGCTTCGCTGACTCCGATCATTTGTCGATCTCAAATTGTCTTCGTTGAAACTCGATCCGGCTTCGGAACCGTCAAGAGGAGAATCCGACGTGGGGCGCACCGCGAATTCATGGCGAACTTGGAATGCTCGGCTTCAACAGTTCCGGGCGAACTGTATTGCGCTGGATGCGGAAACGCCCAGAGATCCTGAGCCATCCACGCGCTGGGCTGTGTTTCTGCGCAACCATCGTGAAGTGATCGCCGCAATGGACTTCTTTACCGTGCCGACACTTGAACTTTGGCGTGCTCTACTGTTTCGTCGTCATCGTCCCATGACCGACATAGGATTCTTCATCCTAATGTCACGCGGTACCCGACGAGCGCATGGGCGTCGCAGCAGTTGCGTGAAGCCTTCCCCTACAATAGCGTTCCTAAATACTTGATCTTTGATCGGGCATCGAGCTTTGACGGCGAGGTCATCGATACCATAAAGAGCTTCGGCATCCAACCGAATCGGACTAGCTTCAGAAGCCCTTGGCAGAATGGCATTGCGGAACGGTTCGTTGGCAACTGTCGACGCGATTGCTCGATCATGTGATCGTCCTCAACGAACGGCATCTGAAACGCCTCATAAATGTCTACGTCCGTTATTATCACGAGGACCGGACGCATCTTGGCCTGGAAAAAGAGACGCCTGGGAAGCGGCCGGAAACGAAAAGCGCCTGCACGGTTGCATTGTCGTCTCTCTATCGCGTCTTGGCCGTCTACATCATCGTTATCATCTCGCCGCCTCAGAAGCGCGTTTTTAGCTCAGCCCTTTCCCGCAATGGACGGTGATCGACCGGAGCCGTGCGCTTGTTCGCTCTTATTTGGCATACCCGCCACGACTTCGCTATTTGCGATCGCTCCCGCAGGCTCCAGGGACGCGGAATCCACTATACAGAACGACCCGAAGAATCACGTTTGCATCCTCATACACGAACCGGATGGAGTTTTGACGAGAACAAGCATCAGCCGATCGGCTTCCTGAGTCTCACGCGGACAGCATGCTCATTCCTGACGAGGGTCACAGATCCAGCTTCTACATCGATCTTGCCCGCACTTGCTGAGAGCACATTGCCCTTGAATGCGGGAAGGTTGAGCAGAAGATCTCCAAACCTTTCGTCGCCCCATGTCTCAAGAGAAATCTCGTCCGCCTGTGCCCTGATCCTGAAATTGAGCAGCCTCTTTGCGTTGATGTTCACGTTCGCCCACTCGATTTCCGATCCGGGATGAAGCCAGTGATCGGGAATCCCGCGGCCAATGATGACGCGGCCGTCAACTGCAACGGAGACGCAGGCCTGCAGCAGCGTCTGCTTGCTGAAATTGGCGCCCCAGCTTTCATAATTCCCATAGTCGTAGGCGGGTTTGTACATCCCTACCCACTCGTTCGGTCCTTTATCCTCGAATGCCTCAGACCACTGGAACGGCGCACACTGATTTTCGAAGAGGAACTCAATATTCTTGATCGCTTCCGTTCTGAACCGCTCAGAGAATAAGCACTGCGAGCCGGCGCTCGCATTGTATGTGCTCCCATAGGTGAGCGAGCCCCACCAGGCCCCCCAACTTCCCGAGGGGATTCCATACTCGTCGCGCTGCTTGAGCGCATATTCGATCGACGCGTCAAGCCTGTCTTTCCAGGCGCCGCCGAGATCGAACCCCCGCAGGTAAGCGCCCCGCGGAAACGTGGCGAGTGCCGCGGAATACGGAACCCACGAATAGACACACTGCTTGTAAATGGTCACTGTGAGATCGTCGAGCGCGCCCAGGTAGTAGTCAGTCCTATTTCTCGCGCAGTAGCGGTCGATGGCCTGATTCAGCGCGTTGTTCAGGTCGGCCATTTCCTCCCGCGCCCAATGTGCTTCTACCTGATCGCCAAGTTTCTCGCAAACATACTTGTACGCCTGAAGACCGTGAAGAGCGCTCCAGTTATCGGCTAAAACAAAATCTCTGCTCCAGTTCTCAAAATCCGACGACTTTCTGATGAGCCCTTTGTGCTCGGGATCGTCAAAGACTCTGTTCAGGTGAATATTGTGCGCCGCAGTCTTAATCGACTCGCACACCGCGGCAGTGAAATAAGCCGTGTCGTCAGTGCATTGCAGATATTGCGCGTACGGCAAAAGACACTTACCGAGGGTATCCAGGTAAAGATCGTCTTTCGGACCGCCGGGAAGAGCAAGGGACTTGTAGTACGTCGACGCGAGGATCCGCTTGGCCAGTTCGTAATCGCCTTCCCGCATAAACTGGTCGAGATAGTTAGGCGTATCGTGCGTGAATTCCCGGTCGTATGAAAAAACCCCCATGGGATTGCCCGCGCCAGCGTGAATTTCACATTCGTCGCCATTTGTCACGACGTTGATCCACTCCATGATCTGGATCGACTTGTACATGTCGACCAAGCCCTTGCGAGGCAGTGTAACCGGATGAGTCAGCCGGTCGATTCTGTTGTTATAGCCTTGCACCATCCGTGCATAGAATTCGTCGTAGTTCAGGTCCGCGCCAGTAATCGTGGAAGCATCGAGGCTCCCTGTAGCCCCCACGACAAATTCGTCCGTCGCCGTCTTTCCGGCCCCGATCTTGAGTTCGTAGGCCATGGAAGACGTAGTGCTCTCTGTTGGAACGCCGTTCAGTGGAATCTCGAACGACGGACTTGCATTGATGCGCAGCCGGATGGATTGCGTTTGCGCCGATTGATTCGTTACGGTGACGCGTGTAAACACTGCCGTGACACGCTTGTCGAAAATGCGCGCTGCGAAGTGTTCGATCTGAACCAGAATGGGGCCTGCATGCCATTGCGAAACCGGACAGGGCAGGTATCCATCCTTCAAATGCCAGGCGATCTTCAGCAGCCGCTCAGCAGCCAACTCTTCCGGGTAGTAATGACGATCTCCAATGGAAACGCTGTATTGAATAACAGGGCCTTGTCCCGGCGCCAGGCCGCCCCCCATAAATGTCCAGGATTTGGGATGGTCATTTTCACAGCCGATATACAGCCACTTGGTTTTGTCGTATTGATACAGTGGCTCACTCACGACTGCAGTTGGACCAGCCGCGGGGCCCAGTGCCGCTTCGGGTCCAAGGCGATCTCCCTGCAACAATTTGACGGTCTCGACATTCGTGCTTCGCCACGCAATACACGATGCAAACAGAGCTGCACTGAATTCACGCCTGTCCATGACTTTCTCCAACTCAACCCGGGCGGTTTGACCGTCCAGCTCGTGCTCGTGATGCATAGAGATAACAGAGGAGAATGAACACTGCAAGTCCAGGAGGAACCATGACCGATTCAGGGGGTAATTTGAATGATGCCCTGCTGGATCGCCACGGCAACTGCTTCGGTGCGATCGGAGACCTCCAATTTACTCATAACGCACTTGAGGTGATTGCGGACGGTGTTTTCGCTGATGGTGAGGGCACATCCGATCTGCTTGTTGGTTAGGCCCTTTGCCAACATTGTGAGGATCTCGAGTTCGCGGGCAGTGAGATTGGACCGGAGCATTCGATCCGCGAGCCGGGCAGCGATATCGCGCGGAATAAAGCGCTTTCCGGCGTGCACGCTTATGATTGCTTCGAGCATCTGTTGCTGCGAGGTGTCTTTCAGAAGAAATCCATGGGCTCCGGCCTGCACAGCGCGATAGATGTTCTCATCGGTTTCAAAACTGGTAAGGACGATGGCGCGTACGTTGGATTTCATGGTCTTCATGGCCTGAAGGATCTCGATGCCACTCATTCCGGGCATTCGCAGATCGAGCAGCAATATGTCAGCTTCATTTTGCTCGAGCAACTTCAGGGCTTCGCGCCCGCCGGATGCAGAACCGACGACTTCAATGCCGTCGTGGGTATTCAACATGCTGGTCAAGCCCGCCTGAACGACGGGGTGATCGTCGACGATGAGGATGCGAATTGGCACGCTAGATTTGTTCATGGGACTGCAATCCTGAGATTCGCTTCTTCCACACCAGACCAGGAAGAGAACTGACTGTAAGGCGCGCGGGAAGCGGCGCTGTCACTATTACGCGAGTGCCTGTGTCTAGAGAACTATAGATTTCAATTTCGGCGGAGATACCGGCCGCCCTGCGGCGCATTCCTCTCAGGCCAAAGCTTTTTTGATCATCTATTACCTCGAATCCGATTCCGTCATCCTCTACGAACATCTGAACGACAGTTTCCTCGTACACTATGGAGATCATGATCCGGGAAGGCGACGCGTGGCGAACGGAATTGGCCAATGCTTCCTGCCCGATGCGGAACAACGTACCACTGATACGAAGAGGCAACGCCCGCGGATCGCCGCGGACCGAGATCCGGAATTCGATGTTGCCCGATTGCAACATTCCCTGGGCGCAACTTTCCAGAGCCGCGGGGAGGCCGAGCTGTGCAATCGAGTCGGAACGGAGCAGAGCTATGTTGCGGCGCGCCTCCTGATGACTGTGACGCACCAGATCGCAAGCAAGGTCCAATTCTCCACTCAGGATCGACATGTCTTTGGGCAATCGATTGCGGATGGCCTGAAGTTGAAATCCGAGCCCGGCGAAACTTTGCGCAAGCGTGTCGTGCATTTCGTGGGCCAGAAGTTCACGTTCCTCAAGTACTGCGCGAAGACGCCACTTCTCAATTCGGCCGAATACAAAGACGGCCACGAGAAGAAGGAGCAAGGCTGCGAATGCAGCCGCGACGATGTTGCGCGTGTTCCACCATGGAGGGCCTGAGACTGTTTCAATGTCATCGATAGACTGGAGAAGCAGCACAAATGGAAGGAGATTGTGCGTGTATTGCGGGTCGACCACACATACGCCGCGTAGGCGCAGCAGACTGTTTGGTTTGAGGCGGCGAAATACAGAGCCGCCGCGACTCTCCTGAATAATGGCCTGAAACGATTGCGGGCCCGATTCGAGATTGAGGAAGATATCGTTGGCGGGCCCGCGGTCCTTGCTGCGCAGGTATCCCTCCACTTCGACAAGTGTGGCGGCAAACGAACCTGTGGCAGCCTGCGATGCGGTGACGGCGAGGGGCTGAAGAGGCGTGCGGGTCCAAAGAAGTTGAATAGTAGCGTTCGTAAGCGACGAACTGTAAGGCCCGGGTTGAACTATGCCAGTCACCTGAACTTCATCCCCGGCCTTGAGCGGCGGCCTCCATGAGGACCGGACGGCGACACCGCCGGTCGAATCCTGAACATAGACATCCGGACTGGTAAGTGAGACGACGCCGCGAATGGTGGCTTTGGTTGGGGTAGAACCTGAGACTGCCCGAAGATTGTTGATGAGTTGTACCTGCGCGATGGCCGGCACTCGCTGTTCGACCGGGGATGGCAAAGAGCCCGAACCGAAAAGGGGAGTCAGACTTGCATGGGTTTGTTTGTCGCCTATGTCCTCAATGCGCAGGTCGGCGCGGATGGCTTGCTCATCTGCGCCACTAGCAATTCGTACGCGCACGTTCTTCCAGGCTCCGCCGGCGGAGTAGGAGCGAAGACCGATTCGTCCGGAGCGGAAACAATCGCGGTCCCGCACAGCGACCGTCCGCTCGAGTCCCGATTCCGGTGGGAACGTGACGGCAGCGACGATTTCGCACCCGAATGCGAGCACGCGCAGGTGGTACCAGCGGAAGGCTTCGACTTTGCCCAGGAGAGGCGTATTGCGAACTTCGGACCAGCCATGCTCGGCACGCCCGAGGATCAGGCGATTATCGCGGGTGCGTAAACCAGCGTAGTAGCCGCTGTATGAGTCAACGCCGAGCTCCTCGTCACTGCTGCGAATCACTACGCCCGCGTCTCCGTCCTGACCGAGAAGTTTTACGTCCGCGTCAAGCACATAATCGGTCCAATATGGAGAACCGGTGATCAACTTGGCGCCGCGCTCGTCAGAGTCGTTGCGCATGCTTCCGTCGATGGTGCCCCATGTGCCTCCGAAGGCCCTCCACTCGTCGGCCGCACTTCTGGTAAACGAGTCTGCGTAAGGTAGACCGTGACGTGGATTGTGCAGGTATGCAAGCCAAAGAAAGCCGGATATGAGAATCGCACAGAATGCAGTGGCTGCAATGACTAAGAAGCCGCGTGAGCGGAGAAGGTTTGGGAATCGCATCGTCATCCCATGAGTCCAAGGATCTTGCGGATTTCGGGAGAGTTAATGTTGCTCTTCGTCACCAGTACGGGTTTGAAGCGGGTAATGGCTGGAATAGGCTGGCCTTTACGCTCTTCAGCCAGAAACTCGAGAGCCTGTCGTCCCATCTCGAAAGTGTTTTCTGCGAGAACTGAGTCTAGCTCGCCGGTGACAAGCGGCAGAAGCAGGTCCTGGTCGCACCCGATGAGTTTCACGGCGCCAGTCTTGTGCAACTCGACCAGGGCTGAGTAGGCGCCTCGGGTGGCATCAGAAGAAACAGCGAAGATGGCGCTGAGATCAGGATGACTATTCAGAACTTCTTCGGTGATCTGCTGCTCATAGGGAACGTTGAAGGAGCCCGCGCGTTTCTCGATGACGTGGAGTCCTGGGTAACTGGACGCCAGAGATGACTCGAATGATCGGACGCGTTCGGGTATCCCGGCAACGGCCGGATTGATACCGACGACTGCGATAGTGCCCGTGCCGCTGAGGATGGCATCCATCCGGGCGGCGGCCATCCTTCCCGTCTCATCCTCGTCATTGAGTACATAGGACAAGTTGCCGCCTGGTTCGAGCGGCAAAGCAGAACCGAGGATGACGATCGGTATGTCGCGAGATAGAGCGCGCCGCACTACGGTCATCAGGGCGAGATTCTGGTCAGGGGAAAGGATTAAGCCGGCATAATGACGTTCTATGGTCCTTTCCACGAGAGCAATTTGCCCTTGAACATCATCCTCGCGAGTGGGGGCATTCCAGTAGACCTTGAGGCCGTAGCGATCGGCGGCTATTTGAGCGCCTGCGTGTTCCGGTTCCCATAGGGCCATTCCAGTAGTTCGGGGAATGATGGCAACAGTGGGCGGAGGGGTGGTGCAACTAACGCTGCAGCACAAGAGCAGCGACACCGCAGCCTTCAGAAGTGGGGGGAATAGACGCACAAAACGTACCCAGCTGACGACTTCATAAGCCAGCGCCCTGGCGGAAAGTCTACAGTAAGCAGGATGTGAGAGCAACAGCGGGACCGGGAAGATCGGTACATCGCCGCCAAGCCACGGTAGTTCAATCGGGCTATATACGGCTTGAATGCCGATGGTTATGGTGGAGGCACTGGCCTCTTTGCGTTCGAATGACACAAAGTCGCGGCCACCTTTGCTTGTTTTGCGACTGATTACTTCTTCACTTCCAAAGGGGTTCTGAGATGCTGAATCGCCGCGAATTTGTTTCGCTGCTTGCCACAGCCTCATTGTCGTTGAAAGAACGATCGTATGAAGGGGCAGGTCGCGAATTCGGTTTAGAAACAGCGGGCGGGCCTTTAAGCGACGCGGCGCGAGAAGACGGCGAGGGTTTTCCGCCCGGAGATTACACCCCGTTTGGCTATCTCGACAATCCTTGGCATACATGGGACATCCATCAGAGCGGAGTACTCCGCTCACTTCCAGGAATGGGATTCGGGGTGTATTTTCCGGCCGGTCCCGGAGGCTACTTCGACTATCACCGCAACGGCGTGTACGCGGCGGAACTCGCTGTGGCGCTCCGCATTGGCGAGCGCATTCTGATGGAGCCGGGCGACTATAAGCCAGGGCAACTGAAGGCAACGCATCATACGAAGAACCTGCTTGCGTATTCGTTTGAGGAAGGAGCTGTAGAGGTTGAATGCAGCTTCTTTCAGGTGAACGAGGATGCGTTGGCCGCGGAGTTGAGACTCATCAATTCCGGCGGGGAAAAACAAGGAGTCGCGGTACTTGCAATGCATTCCCATCAACTTGGAGGAAGCCAGTGGTGGGGTGGCGATGGGATCGCTGGCGGTGTCGCCGAAGACGGTAATTGCGTGTGGACGCGATCGTTCGCCGCGGGTGCGGTCTTTGCCGTTGATTGCGATCAGCGAAGCGGCACGCACTATTTTTCGCATCGAGCGGAGGACCGGCGCACTTGGCTCGGGAGAGAAGCAAAGTCGGGGAACAAGGTGAGCTATGAAAATAACCCATTGCACGCAGGACTGGGTTTTGATTTGGTAGTCGAGCCAGGCGGTGAGAGAAACATGATCCTGCTGATGGCTAGGGGAGTCAATTTGCCCACTGCACTACAGCATGCACGCGCGTCGCTGGGTGAGGCGCCTGGCGTAAAGCGTCAAAAGCTCGGGGAGGATAAGGCTTTCTGGAGTGGGGCGCCGAAATTGGCCGGTGACTGGCCAGTGCATTGGCAGCATGGATGGATCTATGATTTTGAGACTCTGCGAACCATGGTGCGCCGTCCTATCGGACTGTACCGGCATCGGTGGGACGCGATGCAGATCCAGGCGCCGCGCAATGTACTGGCCGAAGCCTCCATTGATATGTGGGCACTGAGCTACGCCGACCCTGAGGCAGCAATGGAAGTGTTTGTGGGGCAGTTTCTCGACGCTGTCGAAGAGAATATTCCCTGCATGCGGGAAGACGGCGTAATGAACATGGTTGCGGCCGATGGATCGGAGTGCGGCACATCGATCTCATGGTGCTTTCCATTTTTCTGTGCCCAGAGCATTTACGACCGCACTCGCGACAAGGAATGGTTAAGACAGCTTTATCCGAAGATGTGTTCCCTGCTGCGATGGACACTTAAGAACCGCACAGACTCGGAGAGTTATGTCGTGGGCAAGTGTAGCTGGGAAACCGGTATGGACACTTCAAAGCGATTCCAGATCCAGCAGCCCACGGGCGGGGAGGTTGTGGAATTTCTGCGGCTGGTTGAGCTGCAGGCTGCGGCCTCGCACGCGGGCGGGACCCTGGCACATTTCGCGAGCGTGCTCGGGGACGAGGAAAACAAGCCGGAATGGCAGCGTGTGCAGAGAGAGTATGCGGAGAAGACGCAACGCCTCTGGAAAGGGGACTGGTTCCATGACTTCGATACGCGGGCAATGAGGCTGGTGGAAATTGCCGACCGTGATCCATCCCAGGCTGCGCCGGCGTTCTGTGGAATCGCGACGGATGAGCAGAGCAAGGCCATGCTTTCCACGCTGCGAGCGATGTATGAGCATATGCAGAAGAATCGCGAGCGACCGGAATCATCAGCGGACGAAGCGCTGAACTGGTCGTCATTCGTGTTGCCGTTTCTCGAGTCAGTGTACGCGGCAGGAGACAGACAGCTGGCGTCGGCGACGGTCGAAGCGATTTGCGAGCGAATCTACAGCAGCATGGACCGGCGAAGTGTACAGAGCTCCGACGCTCCGCATGCTCGCCTGGGTTGGCCGGGCGCGAGTTGTGAAATATGGGGAGCGCATGGCTCCTTCGGCGGTGAAGTATACGGATGGGGTGCGGTAATGCCGGCACACATCGTTCGAAATATCATTGGATTCCGCGAAACAGAGGACCCCGATCAGTTCGTGCTCAGCCCGGGCTTCGGTCCGGACTTAGCGGCTGCCGGAAAGAGGTATGCACTGGATGGACTTTCCTATATTGGGCTGAAGATTGGTGTGAGTTATGTATTTTCCGATGAGAAGCAGTTGATTGCGCAACTGCGCCTTCCTGTGCAGGTAAGGATGGTCAGCGTGATGGGTGTGGGCGGGAAACTAGTGGAGTTCGCGCACAAAGAAAGCCGGTGGGAACTCTCTATAGAGAATCACGGTAAGTATCGGGTTCGTGTGGAGCGACCGGCATAAAGGGAATATCCCGGGCTCCGCACATAATGACCTCGAAGTTATTACTGGTAGATCTTTGGAGTAATACTGGTCCATTCATACCATGCGGCAGGGGTGGAATCGAATCATGCGAATAATGTAGTTCGGCAACTAGCCTCCAAACAGGTCGGTAGAACGGCAAAAGAAAACGTCTGACCGAAGACATGCCCCGAAACTAAAGCCCGGCAAGCATGCGACAGAAACGACTACAACCGTGCGAGATGGGGACGGGAAGGTTGCCAGTGGTAACCGACAGCACATCCAGGAGGTGAGGACGATGCGAAGATTATCAAGTTTGTTTGCGCTTTGCGTGCTGCTCGTGGCAGCAACGGCCTTCGGACAGTTCTCTTCGAGCGTGCAGGGCACGATTCTGGACGCGAACGGCGCGGCCGTTCCGAGCGCAACGGTAACGCTGGTGAACGCAGATACGAATGTCACGACGGTGCACAATGCCGATGCCGCTGGCGTTTACCGGTTCGCAAGCATCGCCCCAGGGAAGTACACCGTGTCTGCGTCTGCACCTGGGTTCAACACGGTGAAGGTCGAAGTCAAGTTGCAGACAGCAGAAAACCGCGACGTGGCGATAACCCTTTCGGTCGCCCAGGTGGCTTCGACCGTTTCAGTGACAGCAGAGGCGCCGCTTCTTGACACGTCGGACAGCCGCAATCAGCTGACGATTGAAGACGAGTCGATCCAGTCGCTTCCCCTGGCCTCGCGGAATCCCACATCCCTGATCGGGCTGACGCCAGGTGTATCGGGGCTGGGTTCGGTGGGGTACACGAATTTCTTCACCGAGAATGCGGACTACAGTGCGAATGGTCGCGGGAACAACGGGAACCAGTATGTTCTGGATGGGTTGGACATTAATATCGATGTGAATCCGGGCGTGTTGACGCTGGTGCCGAACGCTGATGCACTTGCAGAGATGACTGTGCAGACGAATACATACACGGTCGATTACGGCAAGACGAGCTCGATGCAGACGATCATGACAACAAAGTCAGGAACCGAAACATATCATGGCTTTGGGAGTATCTATTACACATATCAGGGCCTGAATGCGCGCGGCGAGTTTGGGCCGCCGTCGTCGGTGAAGATCGCGCCGTTTCACACAACCAACATGTCGTTTGGAATCGGTGGCCCGGTGCTGCCTCACAAGCAGTTCTTCTTCTTTTTCAGCATCGAGCCATATCTCGCGCTCACATCGAATGGGAATGCCGTGCTCACATACGAGGATCCGGCGTTCCTCGCATTCGCGCAGCAGGTGCAGCCGAATTCTCCTGAAGTGGAGCTGATGGCCAAGTACAAACCAAGCGCGGCGACGACAACGGGAGTGGCGGCGACGGCTCTGGATGTATTCGGGCCGCAAGATCTGGTGAACAATACAGGATGCGGCACTCCTTCGTCCGACAACATTCCTTGCGGAACTCCTGTATTCGACAACGGCAACTTCAACAGCTCCAGCTATAACAATGCCAAGCAATTCAATGTGCGCATCGACAAGTACTTTTCGAAGGACCGTGTTTACGGCACGGTCTTCCGCGATACGCAGACTACGGGCGGTCCGACGGTGCGGCCGGCATTCGCCACATCCAATCCCTCGTCGGTGATTTCTGTGCAAGGCAGTGAGACTCACACCTTCTCGGCAAATAATCTGAATGAGGCTTCCTTTGGCTACAACTACCTGCAGGGGACCGTTAGCGCAACAGGTCTGTTGTCAGTGCCGGTCGTGAACGTTAACAATCTCGGTGTGGGCTGGGGTATCGGGTTTGCGGACGGGCAGTATTCGGAACACAACTATCACTGGCGCGATGTCCTTACACATATTTACCGTTCGCACGCGATCAGCGTTGGTTACGAGGGTTGGCACGGCGATGACCTGGCGTTGTTTGCTCCCTGCTATGCCCAGCCCACGTTCCAATACAACAACATGATCGACCTGATAAACGATAAGCCGTATTCCGAATCGGGGCTGTCGTACAACCCAGTGACAGGACAGCCCATGCCTGGCCAGTATGAATATGCAGAGACCACGTACGGCGTGTTCACGCAGGATACTTGGAAGGCGTCGAAAAGGCTGACATTAAACTACGGAATCCGATACGACAACTTCGGGAATCCTTATCCGATTGCCGGTACACCACTGGCAAACTTTCATCCCGGGTCGGGGTCGACGTTTGCCGACCGCGTGGCAAACGGCGTGAATGTGCAGCAGAGCCATGTATACAACCAGGACATGAACTGGATTTTTAGTCCGCGGGCTGGAGTTGCGTACGATCTGTTTGGCAACAGTAAGTGGGTTCTGCGCGGAGGATATGGCCTATATCGCGACTGGGTGACACTGGGCAACGCGGAAAACAACCTGAAGGGCAATCCACCCGGCTTTGTGCTGCCGACATTCTTCGGAAACGGTTCGACAGCCGCACCGATCTTTGGATATGGCACGCAGAACACATATCCGTTCGGGTTTCCCTATCCAGCGTTCCAAGGCCAACCGCTGGATGCGAAGGGGGGAATTCCCGGAGCACAAATCGCTGTGGGGGGCGTCGATGGCAACCTGAAATCTCCGTACTCTCAAACCTGGTCAGTGACAGTGGAACACGAGCTTGCAAGAAACCTCGTAGCCAGCGTCAGCTATGTGGGACAGCATTCCAGCGATCTGCAATATGGTGGTGGGAGTTCGTTTGGAAATTCATTTTCGGGAGATGTGAACGTCTATGAAGGCGATCTCTTGCAGCATCTCACCTGCACACCAGTGTCACCGCCGAACGGCCAGCAGGCCTCGTGCGTGGGCACACAGCAGAGATTGAACACGAGCTTTGGCGCGATTAACTATACGTTCAATGGCCCGTGGTCGAATTACGCAGCGTTTATCGCTGCGGTGAAGGGCAGATTCACGGGCCGCGGATTTGTGACTGCGTCGTACACGCGCGCGAGCTCAAAGGATAACTCGGGTGCATTGCCGGTGGGCAACTATCCGATTGAGTATCCGCTGAGCCGGTTCTACGGTCCTTCTGCCTGGGACGTTCCGGATCGGTTCTCGCTGGGATTTAGCTATCAGCTTCCATCGTATGGCGGGGGGCGTGGAATCGTCGGACGAATCGCTTCAGGCTGGGAGATCTCTTCGGTTGTTGCACTGCAGTCGGGTCTGCCGTTCACGGCTTTCACGAGTGGTGCTCTCGACGTTGCGCAGGCAGCGGACGGAACCCTGGGGTACACGGCCTCAAGCGGCGATTTCAATGCCGACGGAGATAACAACGATTTCCCAGACGTGTCGACCTACCATGTGGCGAACGGACGCAGGAATTACATTCAGGGGCTGTTTCCGCATTGCTCCGGCACAAATCTCGATAGCTGCGGGCCGTTTTCACTTCCCCAACTCGGAAAGGAGGGAAATGAACGGATTAATCAGTTCCGCAATCCTGGATTCGCGCAGGTGGACGCAACGTTCAAGAAGGTGACCAGCATTACAGAACGGGTGAAACTGGATTTGCGCATCGACTTTTTCAACATTTTCAATCGAGTGAACCTTACGGGTGTGAATGCTGACGCCTCGAGCGGCTCGACTTTCGGGACTTCGACCAGCACTCAGATTCCGCGCCAGGGCCAGTTGGGCGCGAGGTTGGAGTTCTAGAGGCAGCCGGGCGCGGGAAATGGTGCTTTCGGGGTGGAATTTGAGGCTGGACAGCAAGCTGGCCGTACGCGTAGTCGCCGGAATGCTTGCGGTATTCGTGTGCGCAACGGCAGGACAACTGAGAGCCGCGCAGGAGGATGCGGGCACTGCAGTGATTATAGAGGCCGAGCGCGCACTATCTGCCCACGATTTCCGGCATGCGTTGCAGGTCCTGGAACCGGCATTGAAGCTCCACCCCGAGGATTACAGACTCTGGACGCTGGAGGGCATGGCTTTCTCGGGAACTCACGATTCCGGTTCCTCGATGAAAGCTTATCGCATGGCGCTTGCGAAGCGTGCGGATTATGTTCCCGCGCTCGAAGGCGCGGCGCAGATCGAATTCGAGCAGAACGGTGCTGATGCTGTAGTGCTACTCAATCGCTTAGCGGCCCTGATGCCTGCAGACCCGACGACCAATGCAATGCTGGGCGTGCTGGCCTACCGGAGTGGCGACTGCGAGAAAGCTGTCTCTCACTTCGAGGTTGCAGCGGCGGTGATTCATTCACAACTGGCAGCGCTCTCGGAGTATGGGTATTGCCTCGCCAGGCTCGGGCGTTTCGATGAGGCGGAAGGCGCCTTAAGACGAGCTGCTACTCTCGATTCGAGCAGTCGTTCCCGGTACAATCTCGCGCTGGTGGAGTGGACGGGAAGAAAGTACGATAGTGCGCTTGAGATTCTTGCGAACGATCTCAATGCGGATTCTCCTCGAGAAGACCAACTCACTCTGGCTGCCGAGATTTACGAGTCAAAGAACGAAACACCGCACGCTGTGGAACTGCTGCGAAGGGCGATTCGTTTGCATCCACAGGAGAGCGACGCGTATGTTGCGTTCGCGACGTTGGCGAGCGATCACAGCTCCTACCAGCTTGGAATTGACGTGCTGAATGCGGGCATTTCCCGCATACCGGACGAAACATCGCTATTTATGGCACGCGGTGTTTTGCATGCGCAGATGGGTGACCTGGATAAGGCGATCGACGACTTTGAATCGGCGAACAGGATTGACCCGCATCTTTTATTTGTTGCGACTGCGAAAGGGATTGCGCAGAGTCAGAAACATGATCCTGGGAAGGCGCTCGGGGCGTTTCGCGAAGAAGCAAAACTGCATCCCGAGAATGCGTTCAATCAGTACCTGATTGCCGAGACGATTTCGCAGTTGGGGGCAAAGGACGGCAGCGCACCGTACGAAGAGGAGATGCGAGCGGCTCACCAGGCGGTTAAGTTGGATCCGCATCTGACAGTTGCGCGCAATTTGCTGGCGAGCGCCTATCTGCAGGCCGGCAAGTTTGCCCTGGCAATGGAGGAGAGCAGGGCCGTGCTGGCCCTTGATGCCAATAACCAGGAGGCGCTCTACCACCTCATCCTGGCCCTGAAAAAGGCAAATCAGAGAGAGGAGCTTCCGGCATTGACGGGCCGGCTTATCAAGCTGCGGGATGCGGACAAAGATGCGAAATCGCATCTGGTTCGTTATGAACTCGTGGAGGCCGCATCGGCAACGCAAAGCCCTTAATGGAGCGTCGCCAGTCGAAGCCTGGCAATAAGAATCCAGAATAGACGCCGGTGTGAGCGGCGCCATGCCCCAAAATGTGCGCGAAGACGGTGCGGTTTTAAAAGGAACACCTTGGAGATTGAATTCAATGACTATGCACCGATGTGTTGGCAATCCAGTGTCACGCCGCCGTTTTCTTGGTTCGATTGGTGCTTTGAGTGCTCTTTCGCTGCCGAGT
>Ga0210383_10001194_pt1 | contig 23923 bp, 16 predicted proteins | sample IncBWC14OmetaG_FD_160072 | JGI IMG/M metagenome (GOLD analysis project Ga0210383, IMG submission 160072) | Forest soil microbial communities from Barre Woods Harvard Forest LTER site, Petersham, Massachusetts, United States - Inc-BW-C-14-O ... | reverse complement strand
GTGGTGGAGCGCAATGAGGAAGTCGTTCCGTGGCTGCGGCGGTGGCGCAAGCGTGGAGTGGCCATCGCCAGTGTGTGTTCCGGCGTAGGGCTAGTGGCTGCCACCGGAATGCTCGACGGTAAACGTGCTACGACTCACTGGGGCCTGGCGCAGACCTTCCGGCAGAAATATCCCAAGGTGCGGTGGATGCCGGAATTGATGGTGACCGAGGATCACGACTTTTACTGTGGCGGAGGGGTGAATGCTTCGTTGGATTTGAGTTTGTATCTGGTGGAGCGATTCTGCGGGCACGACGTGGCGATGCAAACCGCCAAGTCGCTGCTCATCGAGACACCGCGAGCTTGGCAGGCCGGTTTCGGCATCGTACCTCTAAAGACCGAGCACAACGACGAAGTTATCTCTCGCGCGCAAGAGTGGTTGCACGAAAATTTTCATCAGAACTTCCCACTCGAGGCACCGGCTCGGCGGGTGGGCATGAGTCTCCGCAATTTCGTTCGCCGCTTTAAGCAGGCTACTGGAGACAGCCCGTTGAGCTATGTTCAGAAGCTACGGGTAGCCGCCGCCAAGCGGCTGCTGGAGAGCGACTACCGCACCATGCAAGAGATCGGAGGCGCCGTCGGTTATCAGGATGTCGCCTATTTCCGTGCACTGTTCCAGCGACACACCGGCGTATCTCCCAGTTTGTACCGCCGAAGATTTGGGATGTAGAGTCACCGATGTTGCTGTGTGTTTTGATCGTGGCTAGCGCGCGGCTGAACATCCCCGCACCCTTCAAATGCATTCGCGGAAGTTGCGATCGCAGCTGCCAAGCTATGAAGTTAGCGAACTTCCCAGGTGTCGCCGGCGTGGAGTAGCTTGCTCAGATCGCCGGGGCCGCGCTTGGCGATTACGTCTTTGATCTGCTGGTTCATTACGTCTTCGTAGCGCGGCAGGTCGTCCCAGGCTCGAAAGACGCCGATGGGCGTGGGGAACCCTGGGCGGTGCTCCATGTGCGACAGCAGGAAAGCGTAGGACGGGCGCGGGTGATGCGCGTCGTGGATGACGAGGTCAGACTCGGCAATGCCGTTGCCGAGTTGCACGACTTCGATGTCACCGTCGGACTTGCGGCGAATGCCCTTGTCGCGGTTCTTTCCGAAGACCAGTGGCTTGCCGTCTTCTAGATAGAGAATGTGTTCACTGCGGGCGTCCCGCTCGGTGAGCGAAAACCACGCGCCGTCGTTGAAGATGTTGCAATTCTGCAGAATCTCGACGAAGGCGGAGCCTTTGTGAGCCGCGGCGTGCTTCAGCGTTTCCTTCAGATGCCCTTGGAAAACGTCAACGGAGCGAGCGACAAAAGTGGCTTCGGCGCCGATCGCGAGCGATACCGGATTGAACGGACGGTCCAGCGAGCCGAACGGTGTCGACTTGGTCTTCTTGTTGAATTCCGAAGTCGGCGAGTATTGGCCCTTGGTCAGCCCGTAGATGCGGTTGTTGAAGAGCAGCACCTTTAGCCCGACGTTGCGGCGCAGCATGTGGATCGTGTGATTGCCGCCGATGGACAGGGCGTCGCCGTCGCCGGTGGCGACCCACACCTCCAGATCCGGGCGTACAGCCTTCAGGCCGGTGGCCACCGCAGGGGCTCGGCCATGAATCGTGTGAAAGCCGAACGTGTTCATGTAATAAGGGAAGCGGCTGGAACAGCCGATGCCCGAAATCACCACGAAATTTTCGCGCTTGATGCCCAGTTCGGGGAAAACCGACTGGACCGCCGCGAGAATGGCGTAGTCGCCGCAGCCCGGGCACCAGCGGACTTCCTGGTCGGTCTGAAAATCTTTCCTCGTTAACGGCGTGATGGGTGGCAGTGTGGCCGTGGACATTGCACTAGACTCCCAGCAATTCTTCGATTTTTTGTTCGAGCTCGGTTTGTTTGAACGGGCGGCCTTGGATTTTGTTCAGGCCAATGGCGTCGACCAAATATTTTGCCCGCAGGACCCACAGGAGCTGACCCATGTTGAGTTCGGGAACCAGCACTTGCTTGTAGCGTTTGATCACATCACCCAAGTTTGCGGGCAGCGGATTCAGGTGGCGCAGGTGGACGTGGCCAATTTTGCGTCCCGCGGCGCGCTGGGCATTTACGGCGGCGGTGATAGCGCCGTGCGTCGAGCCCCACGCCACGATCAACAGGTCGCCGTGGTCGTCGCCGGCGGGCACGATGTCCGGAATGTCTTGCACGATGGCCGCAACCTTAGCGGCGCGGATGCGCACCATGTGCTCGTGATTGAGCGGCTCGTAGTTGATGTTGCCGGTGACGTCTTGCTTTTCGAGGCCGCCGATGCGGTGCTCAAGCCCAGGCGTGCCGGGGACGGCCCATGGTCGGGCGAGCGTGTCCGGGTTCCGCTTATAGGGCAGGTAGGCGTTCGGAGAATTCTTCTCCGTAGCGAACTTCACCGTAAAATCCGGGATGTCCTCGACATTGGGAATCTTCCAAGGCTCCGCGCCGTTGGCCAGGTAGCCATCGGACAGGATGATCACCGGTACCATGTATTTCACGGCGATGCGGCAGGCTTCGAGAGCTGCCCAGAAGCAGTCGCTCGGCGTGGCCGGCGCGACTATTGGAATCGGAGCCTCGGAGTTGCGACCATAGAGCGCTTGCAATAGGTCGGCTTGCTCCGTCTTGGTTGGGAGACCGGTTGACGGACCTCCGCGCTGAATGTCACAGATTATCAGCGGGATTTCGACCGCGACTGCCAGGCCGATCGCTTCCGTCTTCAGTGCCATGCCTGGGCCGGACGTGGTGGTGATCGCCAGCCCCCCCCCGTAGGCTGCGCCAATTGCCGACGTGACCGCGGCGATTTCGTCTTCGGCCTGAAACGTGATTACTCCGAAATCCTTGTATTGCGACAGCTCGTGCAGAATGTCGGACGCCGGAGTGATCGGGTAGCTGCCCTGAAACAGGCGCAGGCCAGACTTCTGCGAGGCGGTCACGAAGCCCAGCGCCAGCGCCTGATTGCCGCTCAGATTCCGGTACATGCCGGGAGCAAGCTTCGCCGGCGGAATTTCGTAGCTGATCTGGAAGGCTTCGGTGGCTTCGCAATAAGAATAGCCGGCCTTCATGGCAAGCTTGTTGGCTTCCACGAGTAGTGGCTTGTTCTTGAACTTGTCCTCGATCCAGCGGACCGTAGAGCTCATCGAGCGGTTGTAGAGCCAGTAGCACATCCCCAGTGCAAAGAAATTCTTGCAGCGGTCCATGGACTTGGCGTCCAGGCCCAGATGTTCCAGCGACACGCGCGTCAGGCGCTCGAGTTCCACCGAAAACAGCCGATACTTGTCCAGCGAATGATCTTCCAGCGGGTTGACCGTCATCTGCGCCTTGCGCAGGTCGTTCTCCTTGAAGCTGTCGGAATTAACGATCAGGATCCCATTGGCCTTCAGGTCCGCGATATTTACTTTCAGGGCGGCGGGATTCATGGCGATCAGCACATCGACCGAATCGCCGGGGGTGAAGACATCGCTTGAGGCAAAGTGAAGCTGGTAGCCGCTGACGCCTGGCAGCGTCCCTGCCGGCGCCCGAATCTCCGCAGGGAAGTCCGGGAAGGTGGCGATATCGTTGCCGTACAGCGCGACCGTATTGGTGAACTGGCTGCCGGTGATCTGCATGCCGTCGCCGGAGTCTCCGGCGAAGCGAATAACGGCCTGGTCGATCTTTTCGGGCTTGATACGGGATAGCGGTGAATCAGTTACGGTCGACATGGACTCCTGACCTATCTGGTTGAACTCCTTCGATTTCCCCCAAGGAGCGCGGCTCAATCGTCATGGATTTGACGGTGCGGTAAGGTAACTGGATGCTAGGCCGACCGCCGGGAGCCGACCGAAAAAGGATACCACACCGGCCCGCGCGCGGCGGGGAGAGAGTCCGCCGCGCGGCAATTGTGTTCTATTGCCAAAGACGTGCGAAGAGGCACCCAGGTTGCATTTGTTCCGTTGCCATCAGGCTGTTCGCGTTCGGTGAAGTCGTTGGGACACTCACAATCAGGAAGCTCTCTTCGAAACGGGCTGGCGCTCCAGGCGAAGCGATCTTGAGACCCATTCCGACCGTCTGACGAATCGACACTGAGCAGGACCCGAAAGAGTGAGGGAGTTGTTAGCAAGACGCCAAGCGAACGATGCACATTTTTCCACAGACGAACCACTTACTCGTACGGCCTCGCGTTTGTAGAATAGCGTCGCCTCGGGGGTGATCATGCTGTTTGCTACGGTGGTTCACGGCAAGAAACTCGGAACGCGTTTGATGCCGCACCGATTCAGCGACAATCGCTACCACGTCCATCTTGGAAAGGAAGGTCCCTATATTCCGGTCACCGACTACCGCGATATTCCTTCATACCTTGCAAATGGCTATTCGCTTCAGATGAGTGACCCGGGAGAAAGCCACAACCCACGGCTGATCAGACCAGGATCCATCCGCGGATGGCGTACGAACCCCAGAGACCTCTCCAGTACGACGCTATGATTTCCGATTACCCACGTTGATCGAGCCAAGAAGTCTCGTGCGAGCACATCATTGACGAGGCTCCGCGGCGGTGTGTGCGTGGTATATGCGCGCTCGTTCTGGGCACAAGCACCGCAACTTTCGCTTGACGTTCGCTTTCTTTTCGCCTAACTTGGTGCCACGGATGGTCCGCAGCGTAGGCGCCGCCGATTTGAAAAGCGAGGTCCCCCTGATGGCCCTGACCAAGCGACAGAAAGAAGTGCTCGACTACCTGGTGTCGTTCGAGACCAAGCACGGCTACGCGCCTAGTTTTGAAGAAATTGGCAAGGGCTTGAAGCTCACTTCTCTGGCCACCGTGCATAAACACATCACCACCCTAGAGAAAAAGGGATTTATTCGCCGCGGCTACAACCAAAGCCGGTCGATCGAAATTTTACAATTGCCGAAATCTCCCAAGGAACAAGTGATTGATCGCCGCGTGCAGGAACTTCCTTTGGTCGGGCGCATCGCTGCCGGCCGGCCGTTGGAAGCGGTGGAGGAGCGCGAGACCCTTTCGCTGGGTGACTTTACACATGGCGGAAACTCCTTCGCTTTGAAGGTGAAGGGCAGCTCGATGATTGAAGACCACATCATGGATGGTGACTTTGTGGTGTGCGAGCAGACGCAGGTAGCCAATCCTGGCGACATCGTGGTCGCGCTGGTAAGCGGCGACGAAGCTACGCTGAAGCGCTTCTACCGCGAGGGACCGGGGAAAATTCGGCTGCAGCCTGCGAATTCCGAAATGGCGCCGATCATCGTTCCGGCGAACGATGTGAAGATTCAGGGCCGCGTCATTGGAGTTCTCCGAAAATATTAGCTTGCGCTGCCTCCGTTATCAGCGTCGGCCAATTCTCGTAGAGCCCGCGGTAAAACCCCAGCGGAGCCTCGGTTCAACGCGTGCTCGCTCGCAGCCTTTTCAGCTTTCCGCGCCATCCAACTATCGGTGAGCTGCATGTGTACTCATTGCGCCGCGACCGCCCTGGACCTCCGGCCTCGACAAGGGCGGCTGATAAACTACAAAGGTGATACTGAACTCAGATCGAAGCAGCGGAGCAGTGGTGAATGTCCTTCGTCAAAAATAAGCGATCGCTGGCTACCAGGAAATTTCCGCAAATCACCGCCCTCGCAGTTTCTTTATGCTTGATCTTGTGCCTGTTGTGCCCCAGCCGTTCTGGGGCATATTCGATCATGGCGCACGAGGCCATCATTGACGCTGGATGGGATATCAGCATCAAGCCACTTTTGTTGCAGCGTTTTCCGCAGGCCACCCCCGAGGAACTGAAACGGGCTCATGCATATGCGTACGGCGGCGCGATCATTCAGGATCTGGGTTACTACCCGCACGGAAGTCATTTCTTCAGCGATCTGACGCACTATTGCCGGAGCGGCGATTTTATTCTGGCCCTGCTGCGCAATTCACAGGATTTGAACGGGTACGCCTTCGCGCTCGGCGCTTTGTCTCACTACTCCGCGGACAATGATGGGCACAAGATTGGCACGAATCCGTCGGTGCCGATCCTCTACCCTAAATTGAAGAAGAAATACGGCAACGTAGTGACCTACGAACAGGATCCCCTGGCCCACGTCAAAACCGAATTTGGTTTCGATGTTCTTGAAGTCGCCCGGCAGCGTTACGCACCGGACAGCTATCACGATTTCATTGGTTTCGAGGTCGACAAGGCGTTGCTGGACCAGGCATTTCGCGAAACGTACGGGCTTGAACTGAAGTCGGTACTGAGTGATGAAGATAAAGTGATCGGTTCATACCGGCGCGATGTCAGTAAGCTCATACCTAAGGCGACGCGCATCGCGTGGACCTTGAAGAAAGATGAGATCTTGAAGGATCAGCCTAGCCTGACCAAACGCAAATTCCTGTATAACCTTTCCCGTATGAGCTACGAGAAGAATTGGGGTAAGGAGTATCAAAAGCCAACCTTCTTTGAGCGATTCGTTGCGTTCCTGGTTAAACTGCTTCCGGCGGTCGGACCACTAAAGGTTCTCCAGTTGCGCACGCCGACGCCGGAAACCGAGCACAAGTTTGAGGCCAGTTTCAATGCTGCGCTGGACCGCTACAAGCTTTTATTGACGCAGACAAGCACCGGAACGCCGGATATTCCCAACGACAATTTTGACACCGGCAGCGCGACCCCGCCGGGGGTCTATTTCATGAACGACGACGTCCACGCCAAGCTGATCGAGGAACTCGCGAAGCGGAATTTCGCGGGCGTCACACCGGAACTCCGCGCAGAGCTCCTGCAATACTATTCCGATCCCAACGCACCGAATGCGACCAAGCGCAAACCAAAAGATTGGACCAAGGTGCAAGTGGCACTGCAGCAGTTGAAGAATACTCCGCCGGCGCCGGTGACTGCCGAGACTCTGCCTCCTTCGCAGTGACGCACACACGGGTCCCCCTTTTCGGATAGAAGACTTCTCAGTCTGCGGCGGCTCGCCGCCTTTCACCCACGGTCCTGGTCCACCAATCCTCACAGTCCACGAAGGACCCCGCCATGAATTTCGTTTTTCCGCTGAATCGAATAAACTGCTGCTGCGTCTGCCGCGGACGTGAAACAATATTGGGTTTCACGTCGCACTTTGATCGCTCCCGGAATGAAGAAAACCAAACCGATTCAGAAATTGCTCGCGGCCAACCGCAGCGAGATCGCTATCCGCATCTTTCGCGCGGCTACCGAACTGGGACTCCGCACCGTCGGCATCTATTCCCAGGAAGACCGTCTCGGCTTGCACCGGTTCAAGGCGGACGAGGCGTACCAGGTCGGCGCCGGTAAGGGTCCCGTCGAGGCTTATCTCGACATAGCCGGGATCGTTGCGCTCGCCAAGGAGCGCGGCGTCGATGCGATCCACCCAGGTTACGGCTTCCTGTCCGAAAATCCCGCGTTTGCGCGTGCCTGCGAGACCGCCGGGATCACTTTTGTAGGCCCCACGCCGGAGCTGCTGGAATTGCTCGGCGACAAGACCGCTGCGCGAAGGCTGGCGGCGTCGGCGGGGGTGCCGGTGTTGCCGGGCACCGAAGATCCGGTCAAGTCCGCCAGCGAAGCGCAAAAAATTGCGCAGGAGATCGGCTATCCGGTCATCGTGAAGGCGGCGATGGGCGGCGGTGGCCGCGGGATGCGCGTGGTGCGCGATCCTTCGCAACTCGCGGCGCTACTCGAAGAGGCGCAAGGCGAAGCGCGCTCTGCGTTCGGCGATGCGAGCGTGTTCCTGGAAAAGTACTTGCCGCGCGCCCGCCACCTGGAAGTGCAAATTCTAGCTGACAATCACGGCAATCTGCTGCATCTGTACGAGCGCGATTGTTCCGTGCAGCGGCGCCATCAGAAAGTCGTCGAGGTCGCCCCGGCGGCGAATCTGCCGTCCAGCATACGCAACGAGCTGTGCGAAGCTGCTGTCCGGCTGGCGCGCAAAGCCGATTACCGCAACGCTGGCACCGTCGAGTTCTTGTACGACGTCGACGCGCAGAAGTGGTACTTCATCGAGGTCAACCCGCGCATCCAGGTGGAACATACCGTCACCGAAATGGTCACGGGCATCGACCTCGTTCAATCGCAGATTCTCGTCGCCCAAGGCCACTCGCTCCACGATCCTCCGATGTCCTTGCCGAAGCAGGAGAACGTTCCACTCTACGGCGCGGCGCTGCAATGCCGCGTTACCACCGAAGATCCCGAGAGAAATTTCGCGCCCGACTACGGCAAAATTTCCACCTATCGCTCTCCGGCTGGCTTCGGCATCCGCCTGGATGGCGGCACCGCCTACGCGGGTGCAGTGCTCGCCGCATACTACGATTCGCTCCTCGTCAAGGTGACCGCTTGGGGCAAGGATTTGCCGGAAGCCTGCAGCCGCATGGACCGGGCGCTCCGCGAGTTCCGTATCCGCGGCGTCACCACGAACATTCCGTTCGTCGAAAACGTCGTCAATCACCCAAAATTTCGCGCCGGAGAAATCACCACATCGTTTCTCGATGATTCGCCGGAATTGTTCCGTTTTCCGAGCCGCGGCGACCGCGCCACCAAGTTGCTTTCGTACCTCGGCGACGTGATCCTAAACGGGAATCCCGAAGTCAAAGGAAAGAAAGTGCCCGAAGGGTTGGAAGCGCCTGTGCTTCCCGCCACGCCGGGCATCGAACCGCCGCCCGGCTCGCGCCAACTCCTGCAAAAGCTCGGCCCGGAAAAATTCGCCGCCTGGGCCCGTAAAGAAAAGCGCCTGCTCATTACCGACACCACGTTCCGCGACGCGCACCAATCGTTGATGGCCACGCGCGTCCGCACGTTTGACATCCTCGCCACTGCCACCGCCGTCGCCCAGCGCCTGCCCAATCTCTTCAGCCTGGAAATGTGGGGCGGCGCAACCTTTGACACTTCACTGCGCTTCCTCCACGAAGATCCCTGGCAGCGCCTCCGCGAACTCCGCGAGCGCATCCCCAACATTTGTTTCCAGATGCTCCTCCGTGGCGCGAACGCTGTTGGCTACGCGTCCTATCCCGACAACGTCATCGAGGAATTCGTCCGCGAATCCCACGCGCAGGGCATCGACATCTTTCGCATCTTCGACTCCCTCAATTCCATCGACAACATGCGCGTTTCCATCGACGCCGTTCTCGAAACCGGCGCGGTCTGCGAACCCGCCATCTGCTACACCGGCGACATGCTCGACGCGTCGCGACCTAAATATTCGCTTCGATATTACGTCGCGATGGCCAAGCACCTCGCAAAACTGGGTGCCCATTTTCTCGCGATCAAAGACATGGCCGGCCTCTGCAAGCCCCACGCCGCCCACGCGCTCGTGAAAGCGCTGCGCCAGGAAATCGAGATTCCCATCCATTTCCATACGCACGATACCAGCGGCATCAACGCCGCCTCAGTGCTCAACGCCTCCGACGCCGGTGTGGACGTCGCCGACGCCGCCGTCGCCTCGATGAGTGGCGGCACCAGCCAGCCCAACCTCAATTCCATCGTCGAAGCCCTGCGCCACACCCCGCGCGACACACAACTCAACATCGCCGCGCTGAACGAATGCTCCGACTACTGGGAAGTCGTGCGCACTTATTATTTGCCATTCGATTCCGGCCCCAAAGCGGGTTCCGCCCGCCTTTACCAGCACGAAATTCCCGGTGGCCAATTCACCAACCTTCGCGAGCAAGCTTCCGCCATGGGCCTGGGCCATCGCTGGCGCGAAGTGGAAACCACCTACGCCGAAGTGAACCAGCTCTTCGGCGACATCGTAAAAGTCACGCCATCCAGCAAAGTCGTCGGCGATATGACGCTGTTCCTCATGGCCAAAGATATGCGCCCGCAAGATCTGCTGAAGCTCGACGAAAAGCACGATCTCTCGCTACCCAACTCTGTCGTCGAGATGTTTTCCGGCGTCTTAGGCGTCCCGCCAGGCGGCTGGCCGAAAAAGCTGCAAAAAATAATCCTCCGCGGCGCCGAGCCAATCAAAGGGCGCTCCAGCGCCAACATGTCACCCGCGAAATTCGAAGAAGAACAGACTGCGCTCGAGAAAAAGCTAAGCCACAAGATCGATCGCGACGCCCTGCTAAGCTACCTTCTCTATCCCGACGTCTTCCTCAAGTACGACAAATTCCGCCAAACCTACTCCGACGTCAGCGTCCTTCCCACTCCTCCCTTCTTCTACGGCCTGAAGTCCGGCGAAGAAATCACCGTAGACATCGAGCCCGGCAAAACCCTGATCCTCAAATTCCTAACCAGCAGCGACCCGCACCCCGACGGCACTCGCACGCTCTTCTTCGAATTGAACGGCCAGCCGCGCGAAGTCAACGTCCGCGACCGCGCTCTTCGCGTCATCGAGCGCGCCCATCCCAAAGCCGATCCCGCCGAGCCCGGCCAGGTCGGCGCTCCCACCGCCGGCGTTGTCTCCGGCATCGCCGTCCAGGTCAACCAACCGGTCGAGCGCGGCGCCAAGCTCCTCACACTCGAAGCCATGAAAATGCAGTCCAACATTTACGCCACCATGTCCGGCCGTATCGCCAAACTCCTGGTCACCCACGGCCAGCACGTCGAGGCCAAAGATCTCCTGGTGACCATCGTTCCGTGAGCGCGGGTCAATTTCGCAAACACGACCAGTTCCGCTCGCGCTTCCTCCGCAACCAGCGCGATCTCATCATCTATCTCCCGCCCGGCTACAACGAGCAACCCTGGCGTCGATTCCCGGTCCTTTATCTCCACGACGGCCAGAATCTTTTTGATCGTGCCACCGCCTTTGCCGGCCAGGACTGGAACATTCAAGGCTCCGCAGACTACCTGATCCAAAGCGGCGCAGTCGAACCCCTGCTCATCGTCGGCATCTACAACACCGGCAAATCCCGCATATACGAGTACACGCCCACCAAGGTTCCGAAACTCGGCGGCGGCCGCGCCGACCGCTACGCCAAATTTCTGATGCAGGAAGTCATGCCTTTCGTCCAGCAACAATACCGCGCGCTCCCGGAGCCGTCCCAGACCGGGATAGGCGGTTCCTCCCTCGGCGGACTCGTATCCTTATACTTCGGCCTGAAGTACCCGCAAACCTTCGGCAGAATCGCCGCGCTCTCTCCGTCGGTCTGGTGGCATCAACGCGTAATCCTGCGCTTCGCCGCCGCTGCCGACCCGCATCCCCGCCCAAGCATCTGGCTCGACATCGGCACCCGCGAAGGCCCCAAAATCGTCACCGATGTAGAACAATTCCGCGACATTCTGCTGAAAAAAGGCTGGCGTGAAGGCGAAGACCTCCACTACGCCCGCGTCGAAGGCGCCGAACACAACGAAGCTGCCTGGTCCCAACGCGTAGGCCCCTTCCTGCAATTTCTGTATCCCGCAGCCGCGACCAAAGTATAATCCGCCAGTTCAGCGCGACCAGTCGTTCAGCTGTAGGGGCGGGGCTTGTTCATCCTGAGCCTCGAAGGGCCCGCCCGGTCGCTGCGTCTTGACGCGAGCTTTTCCGGAAGGTTTTGTTTTTTGGCTCGGAGCACCAATGCCGCAATCTCGCCCGCAAACCATCCTCTGCGTAAGCTCCTACGAAAAAGGTCAGGAGTTTATGCGCACCTGCAAATCGCTCGGCTGGCGCGTCCTGCTCCTCACCGTCGAAAAATTCCGCAATGGCGACTGGCCTCGCGAATCCATCGACGAAATGTTCTTCATGCCCGAGGAACTCCCGCTACAGCATCTGATCTACACGGTCAGCTACATGGCCCGCAGCCAGCCCATCGACCGCATCGTCGCACTCGACGAATTCGATATGGAAAACGTCTCCGCGCTCCGCGAGCACATGCGTATCCCGGGCATGGGCCTGACCACGGTCCGCTATTTCCGCGACAAATTAGCCATGCGCACCCGCGCTCAGGAAGCGGGCATCCTGGTCCCGGAATTTACCCACGTCCTGAACTACGACAGTCTCCGCGGTTTCATGTCCCGTGTTCCCGGCCCGTGGCTGCTAAAACCTCGCTCGCAAGCCTCTGGAATCGGTATGAAAAAAATCAACTCCTCGGATGAACTCTGGCCTTGGCTCGATCAACTAGGTGATCAGCAATCCTTCTATCTCCTGGAGCAATTCATCCCCGGCAGCGTCTACCACGTCGACGGCGTCGTCTCGGAACGCCAGGTTGTCTTCGCGGAACCCCACGCTTACGGCTCCCCGCCGCTCGACGTTTCTCATCAAGGCGGCGTCTTCACCACCAGCACGCTCCCCCGCGACGCCGCCGAGACAAAAACTCTGCTCGACGCCAACAGCCAGGTCATCGAAGGTCTCGGCTCGGTCCGCGGTGTAACCCACGCCGAATTCCTCCGCTCTCACGCCGACGGCAAATTTTATTTCCTGGAAATCGCCGCGCGCGTAGGCGGCGCCTACATCGCCGACGTAGTCGAAGCCGCCAGCGGCCTGAATCTCTGGCGCGAGTGGGCCCGTCTCGAATTAGGAGCAGGGAAGCAGCCCTACACCGCCCCGCCGATCCACAACGATCACGCCGGCGTCATCCTCTGCCTCGCTCGCCAGGAGCACCCCGACACCAGCGCGTTCACCGATCCCGAAATCGTCTACCGCGTCCACAAATATCACCACGCCGGCTTCGTCCTGAAATCCCCCAGCCACGACCGCATCCAGCAACTCCTGAACTCCTACACCCAACGCTTCCAAACCGACTTCCTGGCCACCCAACCAGTCCCCGACAGACCCACCGCCTAGCAGCCGAAGTAACGAAGCAACGAAGTAAGGAAGTAACGAAAACGAGAGCCGCATTTTCGTTACTTCCTTACTTCTTTACGTCATTACGTCTTCCTCCACTTCTCAAACAAAAAGCGAAAACCTGTACCGAGGTCCAGTAACCTTCTGGAACGACTGCCCCACGCTCCATTTGCCCGCGACCACGCCAAGGTCTAGAGTTTGCTGTGCCCCAGCCTGCAGCTCCTCGTTGGGGTGCTACGGTCTAAGGGGAACTTTTCGATGTGGGGAAATAAGAAGCCGGATACGCCGCAAGCCGCGCAGCCGGAGCCCGTGAATCCAATAATCAATCAGTCGCCGAAGCCTGCTCCGGCGTCTTGGGAGGAAAAACCCGCGATGAGTACAGATTCCATGCGTCCAATTGGTGGTGGTACTTCGGACCGCTCCAGCGCGCGTCTCGGATCCAGCCTGCACGTTAAGGGTGAGATCTCTGGCAGCGAAGACCTGCTGATCGACGGCTCAGTCGAAGGACTGATCCAGCTCGACGAGCGCAAGCTGACGGTCGGAGCCACCGCCAAAGTAACTGCCGATATCATTGCACGTGAAGTAGTGGTCTACGGCACCGTGAAGGGCAACCTTCGCGCCAAGGACCGTATCGAGATCAAGAAGGATGGTTCCGTCAACGGCGACCTCACCACGTCGCGCATCATGATCGAAGACGGCGCCTACTTCAAAGGCTCGATCGAAATCGACAAGACCGGCGACAAGGGCGATTCCGGCCACAACGCCTTCTCCAAGAAAGATTCCGCCCCGGCCACCGCTGGCAAAACCATCTAGCACCAGTTTTCGCCCAACAAAATCGCAAAACCGCGGCGCGGGCCACCCCGCGCCGCTTTTCATTTGTAGCGGCGGCCTTCCGAGGCCGGCGCAGTTGACCTTGCGCTGACGCGACGTTCCACGGTGTCGATATCTTTCGGTCCATCTCAGACGCCGCCGTTGCCTGTGCGATGGCGAGGCCGTTACCGGCACCTTGTAGGGGCGGGGCTTATTTATCCTGAGCCTCGAAGGGCCCCGCCCGGCCGACCGCGAATCCACGACCCCCACTTCTCATCCGAGCCTCGCTGAAAAATCCACAGCTTCCCAATCAACGAACCGTTGTTAGATATTTATTATCTTGATAATTTGACAATTAGCGCTGTACTGTGTTTTCCCTGCTTGATCACCCAGCAAGGGGCTCAGCCGTGTCACGCTCACCACAGTCTATCCCTCGCCAAAACTCACCACCGCACACCGCGTCTCCATCTTGCCCTGTGACCTCCGCTTATCCCGAGCTTCACGGCGAGCCCCAAAGGGTGCTCAAGCATTTGCTTTTTTCTTTCTTTCTCCTCTCCGGCTGTAACGGTGGCACCACTCAATCCGCCGCCATCCCCGCCCCCGCGACCCCCGCCGACTTTTCCCTGGTCTTCTCAGCAACCTCGATCACCATTCCCCAGGGAGGCGTCAGCCAACCGCTCACCCTCTCGGTGAATCCCGCAAACAGCTTCGCCAGTTCCGTTCAAATCACGCTGGCCAATCTCCCCGCCGGTGTCACCTCCAATCCCGCAAGCCCATTCGCCATCGCCGCTGGCGCAAACACCTCCGTGATATTCGGCGCCAGCGCAACCTCTGTGCCCGGCACCTCCACCCTCACCGCCCAGGCTATCAGCGGTTCGTTATCTCATTCCGCCACACTCGAGCTTTCCATCCAAAAGTCCGTAATGGCCAATCTCGCGCGCTCTACCTATGCCAGAACCGATTCCACCTCCGCGGCCGACGAGCCGTCCGGCGAACCTCACCACCGCCACATCGTCTACGACGCCGTCAACAAGCACCTCTTCGTCGCGAATCGCGCCATGAATCGTGTCGAAGTTTTTTCCACCACCGCCCAACTTCCCGGCATTGGCCTCGGCTCGCGCGTTGCCCAAATCGATGTCTCCGGAGCCAGCAGCGCCGATCTCTCTTCGGACGGCGCCACGGTCTGGATCGGGACCATCACCGAACAAGTCGTAGCCATCGATACAACATCCTTGCAGGTCAAATCTCGCTATTCGATCCAGCCGATCTCTCCCGTAGCCAACACTAGTTTCGATCGCCCCGAAGAAATCCTGGCTCTCGCGTCTGGCAATTGCCTGATGCGCGTCCGGCAATCCTCCGCAACACAATCGATCCTCGCGTCGTGGAATCCCGCGGCAAGCTCACCCACAAGCCTCATGTCCGCGATCCCCAACGGACTAGGTCCCATGGCTCGCACCGGCGACCAAACAAAAGTTCTGGTCGCCGCAAGTGATACCAGCGGCAATCTCGCCATTCTCGATTCGAATGGCAGCGTTGTGACCGGTCCAATCGCGGCAGGCAGCGGGACCATCGCCCTCGGGGCCGCGAATCCAAACGGCACAGTTTTTGCCGTCGTGCTCGTTTCCAATGGCGCTTCGCAAATTATTTTGCTCGACGCGGGACTCAATCAAATCGCCGCACAACCTTCGACCGGCACTCTGGGCCTAGTTTTTTCGGTCGATGGAGAATTTCTGTACGCCAGCTCAAAAGTTGCCGCCGCACCGGCAATCCAGGTCTACAGCGGCCAGAATCTCCAACTGATCGGCCAGATCCCCGACCTATCTCTACAAGGCGTCCAATCCGAAATCGAAGGGTCCGACGAAACGCAACTCCTTTTCAGCATCGCCAATCGCGGCGTCAGCTTCATCGACGCCGCAGCTCCGGCCGCGTTGCCTTCCACCGTGCCAGAATTCACTTTCCCGCCCGTCGTGCAGCCCTCCGAAGGCGCCGCCGCCGGAGGCGCTTCTGTCACCGTGAATGGAGCGAGTTTCGAAGCAACCGCGATTCTCATCTTCGACTCGCAACCCGCAACCAATGTCACCGTCGCGAGCGCGACCCAACTCCAGGCAATATCTCCGCCCAGCGCCGCGAGTGGCGCGGTCAACGTTGCCGCCTATTTCCCCAGCGGCTGGCTCGCGCTTGCTCCAGACGCCTTCAGCTACGGCCCGCAAATCCTGAAAATTCTTCCGAACGCCGGGAACAAAATCGGCGGCGATGTTGCCCAGATCTGTGGCTACGGTCTGGGCACCGACGCAAACACTCCCACCGTCACGATCGGCGGCGCCGCCGCAACGATCCAAAAGGTCGAAAACATCGCCGCTATCGAGCCGGCGCTCGGCCTCGACTCCACCTACCCATTTGCCCTCGAGTGCATCACCCTGCAAACCCCGCCGGGAACCCCCGGCAAAGCCGGCATCGTCGTAACCACCTCAAACGGCGCCGCAACCGCATCTGCCGGATTTCAATATCTGCAGAGCGTGCAGGTCAATGCACACCCGGGCCTCTATAAGTTTTTGCTCTACGACCAGCCTCGGCAATTCATTTATCTCAGTTACGACGCGGGCATCGACGTTTTCGATCTTCAAGCAGGCTCATTTAAGCCCGGCGGTTTGCCGGTCTATTGCCCGGAGCCGCAATTCATGGAATCCGGTCCTTGCCCCGACGCCGACATTCGCGGCATGGCGCTGACTCCCGACGGTACACAACTCGTGGTCGCGGATTGGGGGTCGAATTTTATTCTTCTGCTCAATCCGGACGTACCGAGTTTGGACCGCGACCACCCCCAACGACTTCACCACCTTCTCTGCAAATGAATCGGTCACCGACGTCGCGATTTCAGTCGGTGGCACAATGTTTGCCGCCACCGTAAACGCCACTGGTAGCGCCGGCACCCTTGCCGGCTCTTCGCTCGGCTCGATAGTTGAAATTCGCGACTCCGCTCTAAATCTGATCGGCAATCGTGCCACGCCCGAACTCGAGCAGCTCCCGACAGGTATCACCGTCTCAGGCATCGCCATGCACCCAAGCGGTGCCCTCGTCTACCAACCGATTCTCAACGGACCCGCTCCCCCGGAATCGGCGAATCCCGCCCCAAATCCAAATCTGCTCGGTGGCATCGACATCTTTGACGCCCGCTCCGGGAAACTCCGCCTGCGCATCTTCCTGCCAGAACCTATCGCCGCTCGTTCCGCGGACACCAGCAGCCTGCTGGCCCAATTTGTAACGATCGACGAAACCGGCCAACGCATTTTCGCCATTACCAATTCCGGCCTGACGGTGATCCAACTGGCAAATGTCCCGCCAGGAATCGGCACAATCTCCCCCGCGAGCGCCCCCGCGGCGGGCGGCACCACCATAACCGTCCGCGGCAGCAATTTCCAAACCGGCACAACCGCAACCCTGGCCGGAAAAAACGCCACGGTAATCCTGATCGACGCAAACACCCTGGCGCTAGTAACCCCCGCGACCATCCTAGGCCCCCAACGCCTAACCCTAACAAACCCCGACGCTGAAACCGTAAGCCTCGACGCCGCCCTCACCGCCAACTAACCTTCACCGCCATCTAACAAGGATCGATGTCCGCCGATTTATTTGCCGTCGGCCTTGCGATCCTCCGAAAATGTAGGGGCGGGGCTCGTTATCCTGAGTCTCGAAGGGCCCCACGCGGCTGTTGCGTGCTGACTCAAAGTTTCCGCACGCCACCCTGTAGCCGCCCTCTCCGAGAGGGCGGGGTTTAGACGAAACTCCAGCACAACCAAAGACCAAAGCGCTCGTCGCCGAACCTCTTCCGTTCTTGATCGACTTTGCCCAAATCAAAATGGGCTTTAACCTCGGCCCGTCCCTTCACATCGAATAAGTGAGAACAACACACGCTAGAATATCCGCGCGGCACACCGCGCGCCGTGAGGAGGAATGATGCAAACGCGCAAGCTGGGAAACTCAGACATGCACATCACGCCGGTGGGCTTCGGCGCCTGGGCCATCGGCGGCGCAGGCTACGATTTCGCCTGGGGCCCCCAGGTAGACACCGACTCCATCGCCGCCATTCACCGCGCGCTCGAACTCGGCGCCAATTGGATCGACACCGCCGCCGTCTACGGCATCGGGCACTCGGAAGAAGTCGTTGCCCGCGCATTGAAGGAGTGGAAGAGCGCGCGCCCCCACGTTTTCACCAAGTGCACCATGCGCTGGGATGCCAAAGGCAGGGTCACGAAAGTCCACAAAGCCGATTCCATCCGCCAGGAGTGCGAAGACAGCTTGCGGCGGTTACAAGTTGAAGTTATCGACCTCTACCAGATTCACTGGCCGCCCGAAGACAACGGGCCGTCGCTCGAAGAATCGTGGCAAGCCATGGCCGACTTGCAAGAACAGGGCAAGGTGCGATGGATCGGAGTATCCAACTACGATGTTCCACAACTAAAGCGCCTTGAGAAAATTGCACCAGTCACTTCGTTGCAGCCGCCGTACTCGATCCTGCGGCGCAGGATCGAAGCCGAAATTCTCCCGCACTGCGAACAAAATAATTTCGGCGTCATCGTGTACTCGCCGATGCTGTCGGGATTGCTCACCGGCGCGATGACGCGCGAGCGCGCCGAAAATCTTCCCGCCGATGACTGGCGCCGGAACAATCCGGAATTCCGCGAGCCGAAGCTAACGAAGAACCTCGAGCTCGTCGAGCGCCTCCGTATTGTCGGCAAGCGCTACGGGCGTTCCCCCGGCGAAGTGGCCATCGCTTGGGCGCTGCGGCTTCCCGCCGTCACCGGAGCGATCGTGGGCGCGCGCAACGCCAAACAAGCCGAAGGCGTCATGCACGCTGGCGAACTGAAACTGACGCCGCAGGACCTCGCCGAAATCGAAGGCACCGCCTCGGCCATCGCCGCACGCTAATAAAACAACCTCACGGACTGGAGCCGCACAAATGAATCTCGGACTGCAAGGAAAAATCGCGGTGGTGTCGGGATCGACCGCCGGAATCGGCCTGGCCATCGCGGTCGCGCTGGCGGCGGAGGGCGCGCGCGTCATCATCAATGGCCGCACGGAAGACCGTGTTAACGCCGCGCTCGGAAAAATCCGCGAGCGTGTCCCCAACGCGGATTTGCGCGGAGTCGTCGCGGATCTCGGCAGCGCGTCCGGCGTCGAAACGTTTCTGAAGAAGGCGCCCGACGCCGATGTGTTAATCAACAACGTAGGCATCTTCGATCCCAAGCCATTCCTGGAGATTCCCGACGCGGAGTGGCTGCGCTTCTTCGAGGTCAACGTGCTCAGCGGCGTTCGCCTCTCGCGAAAATATCTGCCGGGCATGCTCAAGAAAAACTGGGGCCGCATTATCTTTATCTCGAGCGAATCCGCGCAGCAACCTCCACCGGAAATGATTCATTACGGCATGACCAAGACCGCGCAAGTTGCAATTTCGCGAGGGCTTGCAGAATCCGTCGCGGGCACCGGCGTCACCGTGAATTCGATCCTGGTGGGGCCCACGGAGTCCGAGGGAGTGGGCACCTTCCTCGACAGCCTGGCCAAGCAGCAGAACGTCTCCCAAGCCGATATAGAGAAGGCGTTTTTCGAGAAGGGACGGCCGAGCTCGCTGCTCAAGCGTTTCGAGACGCCCGATGAAGTGGCGGCGGTCGTGGCCTTCGTGGCCAGCACGCAAGGGCTAGTGATCAACGGGGCTGCGGTTCGCGCTGAGGGCGGTGTGATTCGCAGCGTCTTCTAGGTTTGGGCGGCGCTCTTGACACAAGGCTTTCATCGCTTCGGGAAGGCCCTCTCGTTCATCAGCCTCCCTTTCTTGTGTTTGTTACTGGCCCGGATTTGTTTGCGGCATCGTTGCGGTTGGCACAGACAGGAGTATCTGTGCTACTTAGGCCCTCAGATAGTCGGGCTTCCAGTTTTTTACTAGCTGCTTGATAGCTCTGCGCTCCTGCATCTTCTCATCGAGGACTTTTCTGGCTAGCGCGGGGAGCTCGGCGTCGCTGGCGAAGCGCAGAGAAACAAGTTGGGCGACGGTGAACTCCTCGATGCGTGGCTGCAGATCGGCGGGGAGCAAGCGCTGGTACCGCAGGCGCTCCTCAAGCCGAATGACACGATCCTGCACGGACAGGGCGAACATTCGCGCGGTTAGAAAACCGAGAAGCAATGCGAGCGCCAGCAGGACGTTGAAAATGCCCCTAAATGTGTTCCAGAACTCTTTCAGCCAGTAGACCTGGATGCCAAGATTTACGAACAAAATGGGCAACACGAAGAAATGAAATGGTGGAAAAATTTTGGTGTGGTTCGCGAAGTTCTGTTCAGCCATGACGTGCCTCCCATTTAGAAGCGAATCGGTGAGCGATATGCGGCCGACGCGCCGCCAGAGTGATGCAAAGCGCTCTTAAATTCAAGAACCTTGGAGCGTCCGGCGCGCATCCAACCCAACGTGGGACCATATTTGCTGCGCGATATCAGCGCGGCAGATCTTGGAAAAATATACGGGGAGAGGAAATGGCCAAGGCTAGCTGGTGCGGGAAAGTGATCGCGGAGAGCAATGCGACCGTAGAGGTGGAAGGAAACCAATATTTCCCAGCGGACGCGGTCAAGAAGGAGTTTTTGAAGCCGAGCGCGCATACGTCGGAGTGCCCGTGGAAGGGCACCGCACATTATTACAGCGTGGAAGTCGGAGGAATGCGGAACGACAACGCGGCCTGGTATTATCCGCAGCCGAAGCCCGCCGCCGCGGAGATAAAGGATCACATCGCGTTTTGGAAGGGCGTGCGAGTCGAGGGGTGAAGAGGTTGACCCTTCGCAACTCGGGGCAAGTCGTCGAGAGTTTGGAGTCGCTAGTGCAGGCAGCGAGATTTGCCATCTGCTCGAACAAGATGTTTCCTCAGGGGCTAAAGCCCTTCTTTGCCCCAACAGTGAGTGTCGGACCTGAAGGTCCGACCCCTTCTGACGTTGGATTGATTGAAGTTCATTTAGCTTGGTCGTTCTTGAAGACGGCGCCGTTGTGCATTACGAAACGGACGTGTTCCAGCGTGGCGATGTCTTTTAGGGGGTCGCCGTTGACGGCGATTACATCCGCGTAGGCGCCCGGGGCAACAACGCCGATTTCACCTTTCATGTCCAACATTTCCGCGGCTCGAGACGTCGCGGAATGAATTGCATCCATCGAAGGCATTCCAAGATTTACCATGCGGGGGAATTCCTGGGCCATGGATTCGGTCCAGGGCATGCCGCCGATGTCAGTGCCGAAGACGATCTTCAGGTGGGCTTGCAGCGCTTTCTTGAATGAGATTTTGTGAACCGCGGCGCGGGCGCGATCGCGCTTGCCTGCTGGCGTGTCCTCAGGGGCCCAATCTTCGTAATACGGCGAGAGGGTGGGGCAATACCACGTGCCTTGGCTGGCCATTTGCGCGACTTGCGCGTCGGTGATTTCCAGACCGTGTTCGATGGAGTCGCAGCCGCCGTCCAGGGCGCGCTGCAATCCAATTCCGTTGTAGGCGTGGCAGGCGACCTTCTTTTGCCATCCGTGCGCTTCATCCACGATTGCTTTCAATTCCTCTACCGTTAAGGTGGGTTGCGAGACCAGGCGGCCTTGCTTGTCGGTCCATGAGCGATGGGTCATGTAGACCTTGATCCAGTCGGCGCCGTGATCGAGCTGTTCGCGGGCGGCTTTTCGAGCTTGCACTGGGCCGTCGATGATTTGCGCGCCTTTGGGCATGTCCAGCTCGGGCGCGTAGCCTTCAAGGTTATAGCCGCCTGTGGAGGAGATGGCGCGGGTGGCGCAGAACAGGCGCGGGCCGGGGATGGTGCCTTCGGCGATGGCTTGTTTGATATCGACGTCGCCATAGCCTGCGCCTTCAGTTTCTACATCACGCAGGGTCGTAAAACCTTGCTCGAGGGCGCGGCGGCACGCGAAGGTGGCGCGGGCCGCGCGCAGGGCGATGCCTGCTTTCAAGATGTTGACGTCATAGCCGCCCTTGGCCGGATCCTCGCCCCAGAGAAAGATGTGAGTGTGAGAATCGATCAGACCTGGAAGCACAGTGGAAGAAGAGAGGTCGATGACGTTGGCACTGGCGGGGATTTGTGCAGAGGCGTCGGCGATTTTTTCGATGCGGTCGCCGCGAACGAAGATGAGTTGATTCTTGCGGGGCGCGTCGCTGGTTCCGTCGATTAACGATCCCGCGCGGATCACGGTGAGCGGTGCGGTTGGCGAAGCCGATTGGGCAGACGCGATCGCGGCAGCGAGCAAGGAGCAGATTGCGAGGGCGCAGACAATCGAGACGAGTTTAGTGTTCCACGAGGGCGGTCCGAACCGATCTGAAAATCGGCCACGGCACTTGTCTAGAGAGGTTTGGGTCACGAAAGCTCCTTGGAAAGGGCGGTAGCTTGCCGCAAAGGACTGGTGTTTGCAAGGAGCGCGCGAGTTGATCCATCTTGAAACGACGTGGCCCCCTCCCCCTCCTTTTTTCGTAAGTGCGGATTCTAAGAGGTTTAGTTGATATCTGAGATCGCCGGAGCGGTTCTCGAAGATCGGGGTAGATCTTGCGACGGTTAGAGCGGATGCGGTGCCCATGGCGAGAGGATGACGAGCTATTGATGAGCTGTGACCGGGGACGGATAAAGCGGGATCGAGCTCGATATGCACGTCAAAGCGTAGCATATGAGTATTAATAGGTTAAGTATTAAGCATCGAACGGAAAGAATTGCCGGGTCAATGGTAGGTGTAAAGCATTCAGGGGTGAGCTTCAGGAGTTACTCTCTTTCACGAGCTGCCTTCATAGAGGAGGTCCGTGGTGGTTGCGCGCAGTCAGAATGGTTGCGACATATGCTTCTCGGCTATTCGTCGCGGAGGGTACTGACTGGCTCTACGCGGGTGGCGCGGTAAGCGGGTAGTAGATTGGCCAAAATGCCGACGGCGGCGAGGAGGAAGGCGACGGCGGCAAACGTGAGCGGGTCCGTGGGACGAACGCCGAAGATTAGGGAGGCGATCAGCCGGCTGAGAGCTAGAGAGGCGACCAGGCCGATGACGATGCCCAGGAGGATGGGCTTCATGCCGTCGGTGACGACGAGCTTCAGGACATCGGAGTTTGTGGCGCCGAGGGCCATGCGGACGCCGATTTCGTGGACGCGGCGGCGCACGGTGTAGGAGAGGACGCCGTAGATGCCGACGGCGGCGAGAAGCAGCGCGAGTCCGGCAAAGGAAGCGAGCAGGTAGAGAACGAAACGCTGCGAGAACAAGGATTTGGCGAGGACGTCGTCCATGCTGAGGACATCGACCACGGGTACGTCGGGACCGACTTGATGGATGGTGTCGGTGACCGCGGAAATTGCGCCGTGGGGATCGGAAGTGGTGCGCACGACGAAAGTGAGGCCAAAGGATTGCCATTTCTCAGTGGGCGGCGGGGTTAGCTGGCCGAGGGCGACGTAGATGGTGTCGACGGGGCGAGTCTCGTCGAGGGAATCGAGTTTGACGTTGCCGACAATGCCGACGACTTCGCGAACGACATTCGGGAAGAAGGTGAGAGTCAGATGCTTGCCGATGGGATCTTCGTTGGGCCAGAAGCGACGCGCAAGCGCCTCGCTGATAAGGGCAGCGCCGGGACGTCCGGCGGCGTCGACGTCAGAGAAGTCGCGACCGCGAATGATCGGGACGCGCATGGCGCGAAGATAGCCGGGGCTGATGAGTCGAACGTCGACTTCCGGCTGGTCGGCCATGGGAAGGACGGGGCGACCTTCAATGGAAAAGGGCTGATGCGAGCCGCCCTCGCCGTCGAGCGGGAGATCGTCGATCGTGCCGGCAGCTTGGACTCCGGGGAGAGCACGGACGCGACGCAGAATTTCGTCGAAGAAATTGATTTGGGCGGCAGGGCTGGCGAATCGGTCGTGGCTGATCGGCACCGACATGGTCAGGACGTTTACGGAATCGAAACCGGGGCTAACGCGGCGCAGTTCGAATAAGGTGCGGAGCATCAGGCCAGCGCCGATAAGCAGAACGAGAGAAAGCGCTACTTCCGAGATGACCAGCAGATTTCGGGTTTTGCCGCCGGAGTCGGAGGTGCCGCGGCTCTGGCCGAGCTTGAGAGCTTCGTTCACGTCGACGCGGGAGAAACGCAGCGATGGAATGAGCCCGGCGAGAACGCCGGCGGTCACAGAAAGCAACAGGGTGAAAACCAGTACTTGGGTGTCTAGCGCGACGTCCGCGAACGATGGCAGGTAGTCGGCGAGGAGTCGCATGGGAAGACCGAGGCTCACGCGAGCAAGCAGGAAACCGAGCGCGCCACCGATTACCGAGAGAAGCACCGTTTCCGAAAGAATGTGGCGAAGAATCGCGGAGCGGCCTGCGCCGAGCGCGGTGCGAATGGCGATTTCCTTGCGGCGTGCCAAAGTTTTGGCAAGGACGAG
>Ga0210383_10001192_pt1 | contig 23924 bp, 17 predicted proteins | sample IncBWC14OmetaG_FD_160072 | JGI IMG/M metagenome (GOLD analysis project Ga0210383, IMG submission 160072) | Forest soil microbial communities from Barre Woods Harvard Forest LTER site, Petersham, Massachusetts, United States - Inc-BW-C-14-O ... | reverse complement strand
TCACGCTTCAAAATGTCTGGCAAGCGTTCGCGAAGTAGCGAGACTTCGAGGGTTGGCAAGCCATCCTGGCGCGGCCCGGGAGCAACGTTGGCCAGGGTTTCCGCATTTCCGCCGAGGGCCACGGCCACGCGATCGGCTAGATTGGGGCGAACAGGAAGGCGCGATTCCAAAAGCGCGCGAACGTAACGGCGCACCTGTTCGGCTTGCGCGGGCCGGATGACGCCGGGAAGATTCAACGTGCTCATCAGGCGCACGGTGCCGAGTGGGAGTTGAGCGGCGTGAGTGAGGGTATGGTCTCGCAGGATGCTGAGCTCCAAGCTGCCTCCGCCCAAATCGGCAATGCAGCCGGCGGGAGTTTCCGGGCCCAAAGCGGCAAACACCGCTTCCCTGCCGAGGCGGGATTCTTCCTTGGCGCTGATGACTTCCAGAGTAATGCCTGTGGCTTGCTTGACGCGGCGGATAAGAGTGCCGCGGTTCTGGGCCTCGCGAGAGGCGCTGGTGGCCACGGCCCGAACTTTGGTGACGCCAAATTCCTCCATGATTTCGTGGAGATGGCGGAAGGCTTTGACACCCTTCTTGAGAACCTCCTCGGTGAACCGATGGCGGACAAAAACACCTTCGCCGAAGCGCAGGGGATAGCGTTCGGTGATGAGCGGTTCAATATCGAGACCGGAATAAGCGCGGGCGATGGACAGGCGGACTGCATTGGAGCCGGCGTCGATGGCGGCGATGTGAACGGGCTCGGGCATGGTCGAGGTTAGCGCCAGAGATGGGCGAGTGCGGAAGAAGGCGTGTATTTGGTGGCACGAATGCCGAGATGCTCGCCGATTCGCTGACGAAGCTGTCTGTTGACGGTGGAGACGCTGGCTTCGCCGTCGAGCTCGATGAAGGCGTTGCGCTTGGCCATGACTTCAAATTCACGCTTGATCATGGTCTGGTAGCGAACGAAAGACCAATAGAGATCGTGAGAAAGAGACATGTCGCGGCCGGCTTCCCAATAGCTGATGGCCTGGGCTTTCTTGAATTCGCGGGCGAAGGCAGTTTCCGGGCGAACGTTGAGCCAAAAGGTGAGATTGGGGCGAAGGGCCATGGCGTAGAGACCGGTGAGATAGTCTCGATTGATACCGCGAACGACGCTGCGGGCAATCAGGGTGAAAATGAAGCGGTCGGCGAGAACGATTGCGCCGGAACGAAGAGCAGGAACAATGCGATGTTCGAGCTGGTCGAAAAAGTCGGTGGAGTACATCAGAGCGAGAGTAAGGCGGGTGACGGCATTTTTGGCGAGGAGTTCGTCAATGTCGCGGCCAACGAGGTTGGAACGGCGAAGACCGCTGGTCTGCACGGCAAAGCCTTCGGACTCCAGCCATTCCTGGAGGAGCGCGATTTGCGTGGAACGTCCGGAACCGTCGAGACCTTCTATGACAATGAGATTGCCTTGCAGTTCGGTGGGATCGAGGCCGACGAGATGTTCGCCAAAGAAAAATTGGGCGTCTTCGGACTCGGCATGCGGCTTGGCCGGCTGCTGTTCCGAGGCGGAAACGATGGCGGTGACCTTTTCTTTGTCTTTCTCGTGTTCAGGCATGATCACTCCACCACATCGGGGCGCGGGGCGAAACGTTTGAGATCGATTTTAGAGGCGACGATATCGCGCATCTGTTTTTGGAGTTTGTTGACGGGCAGAGTGCCATCGAGGACGACGAAATTATCGCTGTCAACCATGCGGTCGTATTCCTCGAGGATGCGGGCTTGGAAGAGTTTGAAGCTTTCCGAGCGATCGTAGGAGAGGCCGAGATCCATGCCGGCTTCGTAATATTTCAATTTGGGACGGCCACTGAGGATGCGATCGACGGCGACGTCCAGTGGCGCGCGGAAATAAAAGACGATGTCGGGAATCGGAGCGAAGCGATAGAGATTGCGCAGCCAGCGATGAGAGCAACCGCGAGCTGCGTCTCGTGCAAAGGCGGTGTAAATGTAGCGGTCGGCGAGGACGAGATAGTCACCCTGGAGGAGGGGCATGATCTGGCGCTCGCAACGATCGGCGAAATCGGCGGCGTGCAATAGAGAGAAGGTTGTGGGTGTGAGCAGGCGCTTTTGTTTTCCGCGGCGAGTGGCGGATTTAACCAGTGGGGAGGAATTCCACTCCGTGAAATGGAGACGGTAGCCACCGATTTCGAGCCAGCGCTTGAGCAGATAGAGTTGGGTGCTTTTGCCGGAGCCGTCGGTGCCTTCGACGACGATCAGGGCGCCGGGATAGGCGCGACTGGGGACGGGACGACCGGGTTGCGGCAGCGTGGTTTTGGAGGCGTCCGGACGAGGGGGTTTGAGAGTGGTGGTGTCTTGATTGTCCATGAGCGGGCTCGGCACGAGCCCTTCGAGTTGATGAGCGTAATCTGTCATTGTTACTGGAACATTACAACACAGGTGGGAGGGGCGGGCAAAGTGATGGGGTGGTTCAATTTGGAATTGAACAGGGATGCCTCACTGCGCGGACTTCGTTCGGAATGATGGTTTTTTTGTTGGCGACGGAACCCAAGATGCCGGCCTGAACGCGCGGCGCTACAAGAGGTGCGTTTTTTTTTGGGGCTGGCAACAGGCAGGTTTTTTGGTGGCACGACGCACGAGGTTCGGAGGGGGGTTCTTGGGATTTGGGATTTGGGATTTGGGATTTGGGATTTGGGATTTGGGGACGTGGGGCTGGGACAAGGCAGAGTTTGCTAGAAGAAGGAGAGGCGGATGGATAGGAATTTTTTGGGATTTTTGCGGAAGTCAGAGATCAAAGCGCGCATGTCGCCGCTCAGGCCGGTTAGGTTGTCGTAGAGTTGGGGATCGTTGAAGAGTTTGCCGGCGGTATTGTTGTTTTTGTTGAGCTTGGCGGTGGCTTCGGAGAGGTTGGAACTGGTGTCGCGGAGTTTGTTGTAGAGAGTCTCGTCGGTGGCCAGTTTGCCCAGGGTACCTTTGCCGGCGCGAATATCACCGATGACCGCATTGCCATTGGTTAAGGCTTCCTTGGCTTGATCGTAGAGAGTTGGGTCGTAGAGGAGTTTGCCGAGAGTGCCTTTTTGCGCGCGCAGGTCGGCGAGAATGGTGTTGATCTGATCGACAGTGGTTTCTACCTTGTTGCCCATTTCGTCTTTCATGATGAGCTTGCCGAGAGTGCCCTGGCCGGATTGCACGGTGTTGGCGATCTGATCGGCTTTGCCCAAGATGCTGTTGAGGCGGGTGTAGGCCTGATCGTCGGTGAGCAATTTGCCGATGGTGCCCTTACCCTGCTGGACGTTCGAAACAATGTCTTGAATCTGTTCGCTGAGCGCTTTGAGATTGGCTAGAACGTCAGCGCTGCGCTCGACGACTTCCTGCATGGCTTTTTCCTGACCACCTGTAACGGATTGGCCGTCTTTGAGGGGGACACCGGTGTAGCCGCGCTGGATGTTGACGTAGCGGTTGCCGAGCAAGCCTTCGGTGACGAGGGTGGCGACGGAGTCGGTGAGAATGTCGTTCTGGAAATGCCTGTCGAGGCGCATAACAATTTCAATGTTATGCATTTTGTCAGGCGGTTTGCCGTTCTGGCGCGGAACGAGGGTGATGCGCTCGACGTTGCCGATTTCCACACCATCGAGGCGAACAGGAGCGCCTTTGGCAAGTCCAGCGACCTCTGGCAAGAAAGTGTCCAGGCGATACTTGGGGCCCCAGACGCCGGTACCAGTGACGTAGAAAATTGCGACGGCAAGAATAAGGAGGCCGACGAGGACAAATAGCCCCACGCGCAATTCGGACCAGGTCAATTGTTTACTGCGCGCCATTACTGAATTCCTCCGACTGAGGGAAGGACACCGCTTCGCACCATCGCAACACTATACAAGAGTTCAAATTAAAAACCGCTGCAAATACGGATCCGTTGTTCTCAGCATCTCTTCGGGGCTGCCTTCGAAATAGATGCGGCCATCGCGGAGGACCAGAAAGCGAGTGATCGGCTGCTTGCTATTATCGCCGGAAGCGCCCTTGCGTACGGTGCGCGTTTTGGGATCGAAATGAAAATTAGCGAGGGCAAAACCGTCTTGCAGGCGGTGCGTGGCCATAAGCGCGGTGACGCCATAGACATCTCGCAGGCGAAGGATGAGCGTGATTATGGTTTGCGAGGTGATGGGATCGAGGCCGGCAGTGGGTGAATCGTACAGAACGATCGGCGGGCGGGTGATCAAAGCGCGCGCGATGGAAACACGGCGACGCATGCCGCCGGAAAGCTCAGAGGGCAGCATCTCCATGGTGTGCTCGAGTTCGACGAAGCGAAGGACTTCTTGAACCTTTGGCGCGACTTCGTCGTCGGTGGCGCCATCTTCCTTTAGGCGATAAGCAACGTTTTCGGCAACGGTGAGCGAATCGAATAAGGCGCCTTCCTGAAAGACAAAACCCACCTGGCGGCGAAACTCCAAAAGTTCGTGCTCGGACTTGTGCGAGACATCGTGGCCCAGCGCCTGGATGCGGCCGCGGTCTGGAATGAGCAGGCCGGCGGCGAGTTTCAAGGCGAGCGTTTTACCGGTGCCCGTTTCGCCGAGGAGGATGAGAGTTTCTTCGGGGCGCGCGGAGAAGGTGACGCCGCGAAGAATCGGGCCTTCTTCGAAACCGATCCAGACATCGTCGAAGCGCAAGGCTGGTTCCGCGTTGGGGGGCGGAGGGATGGCGCTTGGAGGAGGTAAGGACATGATCGTTAGAGTTTGTCCGCCAAAAAGAGTGCGAGCTTGGTGAGGAAAGTGTCCGCGATGATGATCATAACGGAAGAGACGACGACGGATTGCGTGGTGGCGCGGCCGACGCCCTGCGTGCCGCCACGAACGTTGAGGCCCTTGTAACAGCCGACGGTTGAAAGAATAAACGCGAAAAGCAAAGACTTGGTGAAGCCTTGCATCAGGTCAGAAAATTCGAGGATGCCAATGGCGCGTTGCCAAAATGTGGTGGGGCTGAGGCGAAGCGAGAACACACTGGCAACCATGCCGCCGAGAAGGCCAACGAAAACGGAAATGGTGGTGAGAAGCGGCACGGTGATGATAGAGGCGAGGACTCGAGGGGAAATGAGTTTGCGGCTGGGGTCGGTGCCCATGGCGCGCATGGCGTCAACCTGTTCGGTAACTAGCATGGAGCCTAATTCGGAAGCGATGCCGGAAGAGCATCGGCCAGCGACGAGGAGACCTGTGATGGTGGGGCCGAGTTCGCGGACAAGAGCGAGGGAAACGATGTCTCCGGTGAGCGAGACTTGCCCGAAACGTTGGAACTGCTGGCCGGTTTGCAAAACCATGACCGCGCCGATGAAGAATCCGGAAAGCAGCACGATGGGAAGCGAGCCCACGCCGATGTCGTCCATTTGATCGAGAGTGTCCTGGGTGTAACGCGGCTTGGTGAGGAGATTGGCGAGCGAAAGGGCGGACATTCTGGCGTAGTTCTGGACGTCGAGGACGAACTGTTGGAAGGCTTCGGTCAGAATCTGGATTACCGAGGGGGTCTCCCGAACGGAAGAATGGGGTTGGGTAACCTGGGAAGGCGCGTCTGGCACGGGGCTCTCGAGAAACCTCGCAGGAAGCGTAACTGGAGCAGCGGGAGGCGTCAAGACAGGACGAGTTTAGAAACGATGTGCGCGCGCGAGAGGCCGGAGGTTTTGCGGACAATGATATACTTGGTGGTTTATGCTGCGCTTTTATACTGCGGGTGAGTCGCACGGACAGGCACTGTTGGCATTTGTGTCGGGAGTGCCGGCCGGATTGCCGATTGACGTGGGGGCCATCAATCACGAATTGCACCGCCGGCAGCTGGGATACGGGCGCGGCGGGCGGCAAAAGATTGAGAAGGATCGCGCGGAAATTTTTGCTGGAGTGCGGCACGGACAAACGATCGGCGCACCGATTGCGGTGCGGATTGAGAATCGCGACTGGGCGAACTGGGAAAAGATACTTTCGGTGGAAGCTTCAGATGCGCCGGAAGCGAGTTCGAAGAAGCTGGTGGCGCCACGGCCGGGACATGCGGACCTGGCGGGTTCGCAGAAGTTTAATTTTCATGATGCGCGGTATGTTCTGGAACGGGCTTCGGCGCGGGAGACAGCGGCGCGGGTGGCGGCAGGAGGATTCGCGCGGCAACTACTGGGGCAATTTGGTATCCGCATCGCGAGCCATACGATTCAGGTCGGGCATGTGCGGCTGGAACGCGCGGTGAAATGGGAAGACATTGAAACGATTTGCGACGACCTGGAATCGCCGCTGCGTTGCGTGGATGCGCAAGTACAGGAAAAGATGAAGGCCGAGGTGGATGCGGCGCTGAAGGCCGGCGATACGGTTGGCGGCGTGTTTGAAATTGTGGCGCACGGAGTGCCGGTGGGGCTGGGTTCACACGCACAGTGGGATGAGAAATTGGACGGCAGGCTGGCGCAGGCGTTGATGAGCGTGCAGGCGGTAAAGGCGGTTGAACTTGGATCCGGCGTTTTGGCGGCGGGATCTTATGGAAGCGAAGTGCAGGACGAGATTTCGTACCATCGAGCGAAACGAAGATTTCAGAGGAGTAGCAACCGGGCCGGGGGATTGGAAGGCGGCATTACGAATGGCGAGGATGTGGTGATCCGAGGGTACCTGAAGCCGATTTCGACGCTGAGGAAGGCGCTGGGGACGGCGGACATGGTGACGAAGGAGCCGGTGCAGGCGGCTTACGAGCGATCGGATTGGTGCGTGGTGCCAGCAGGGGGAGTGGCGGGCGAGGCGATGGTGGCACTTGTGCTGGCGGACGCTTTTCTGCAAAAATTTGGGGGAGATTCTCTCGCCGAGACTCGACGGAATTTCGAAAGCTATGGCCGACAAATCGACGAGTTCTGAAGCCACGACGGTGGCAAAGACGACGGTGACGCCGGAAGCGCCGCCGCGGAAGATCTATTCCATCGTGAAATACGGCGATCCCGTTTTGGAGAAACCAGCCGCGACTGTGCGTAATTTCGACGCCGAGCTGCAGGAACTCGCAGACGATATGTTTGCGTCGATGTATGCGGCGCAGGGCGTGGGACTGGCGGCTCCGCAGATCGGGAAGAGCATCCGGATGACAGTGATTGACGTTTCCAATGGGAAAAACCCGGAAGCGAAAATCGTGCTGGTGAATCCGGAAATCGTGCACGCGGAAGGCGAAGTGCGCGAGGAAGAAGGATGCCTGTCAATACCGGGGTTCCGGGGCTATGTGGTGCGCCCGCAGTTTGTGACTGTGAAGGCGCAGAACCTGAAAGGCGAGCCGTTTGATATTCGCGGAGAGAATTTGCTAGCGCGGGCGTTTTGCCATGAGATCGATCATTTGGCCGGCGTGCTTTTCCTACAGCATCTGAGCATGCTCAAGCGCGACCTGATCCGAAGGAAGATCAAGAAGTTGAGGAAAGAAGGCGAGTGGTAGGTTCGGCGAGTGCGCAGGCGGTGGCAGTGTGAGCCGGCTGCGCATGGTGTTTTGTGGCACTCCGCAGTTTGCAGTTCCCTCCTTAAAGAAGCTTCTGTCACAACCGGAGTTTGAGATTGTTGGTGTGTTTACGCAGCCGGACAGGGCACGGGGCCGCGGCAATGAAGCGTCTTTTTCGCCGGTGAAGGAAGTGGCGAGAGCTGTGGAGATTTCTGTTTATCAGCCGGAGAAAATACGCGCGCCGGAAGCGGAAAAGCAGCTTCGAGCGCTGACACCCGACGTGATTGTGATTATTGCTTATGGCCAGCTCATTCCGGGCCGGCTGCTGCCGATTCCGCGGCTGGGCTGGATCAATCTTCACGCTTCCCTGCTGCCGAAATATCGCGGAGCGGCACCGATTCATTGGGCGATTGCCAATGGTGAAACGATAACCGGGAACACGACGATGCGTATCGACGCCGGAATGGACACTGGCGAAATGCTGTTGCAGCAGGAGTTGCAGATCGGGCCACACGAGACGGCGCCCGAATTAAGCGTGAGACTATCGGAAGCCGGGGCGAGGTTGATGCTTGAGACGCTGCGCGGGTTGGCCGGTGGAACGCTGGCATCGCGACCGCAGGACGCGGCTGGGTCGAGCAATGCCCCGATGCTGAAGCGCGAGGATGGACGAATCGATTGGGGGCGCCCGGCGCGGGAAATTTATAACCGGATGCGGGGGTTCACACCTTGGCCGGGGGCGTTTACGGAGTTTCGCGGACAGACGTGCCATGTTTTGGGGCGGCCGCTGGCGAAGGAGAGTTGTGCGGACGGGCCGGGAACGGTGGTGGCGGAGCATGGGAAGTTATTAGTGGCGTGCGGGGCAGCAACCGTAATGGAGCTATCACACGTCAAAGTAGAGGGACGCAAGCAAATTTTCGCGTCAGAATTTGCCAACGGCGCGCATTTGAAGCCTGGCGAACGGTTTGGGCACAGCTAATTTGCAGAACACCATATGGTCAGGCATACTCGCGATTTGTGGGCGTTCCGTGGGTTTGTTGATCACAGGCTGGTGAGGATGGATCGGTAGGAGGAGAAGAGTTTCCTCAGGCGCTAAAGCCCGGATTTTTTTGGCTCTCATGTCGGAGCTGAAGCTCCGACCCCCTCAAGGTGCTCCGACTCTTTGCGGGCAGGGTCCAGCAGTGCTGGACCCCTACGGGAACGTGGAGATCGAGCACGAAGGCGGCATGGCTGGTGTCATGGCCTGAAGACTAGCATGAGTATTGAGGGTCCGACACCTTAAATGGCATCTATAAATTAATGGGTTAGCGCACTCACTGTGGTTCAGGGAGCAAAAAACACATGAAACGTGGCCAGTTCGCAGGAGTATATGGGGGAGTTTCTCTGTCCATACGGCGGAGGTTGCGGCCGATGGGCGCGGTGCTGATGGCTCTGCAGCTCACTACGCTTCCGCTGGCGGCTGGGCCGGGGGCAGGCGATAAGCCTGCGTCCGCGGGCGCGCCGGATGTGGTGCTTGCGACCATGCGCACGGAACTGAACCGCGCAAAGGCTGACCTTTCGAAGAGCGATCCCGCACCGTATTTTTTGAGTTACACGGTGTATGACCAGGATCAGATTTTGATTGCGGCTGCGTATGGCGGGATTTTGTCCAATTCCACGTCGCGGCGACGGACAGCGGATGTAACCATGCGCGTGGGAACGCCGCAACTCGACAACACGCACGGACAGAGCCGAGGCAGCGGCATGACTTCTGGATCGTTGCCGCTCAATGACGATCCCGATGCGGAAGCGCGGGTGCTGTGGGAACTGACCAATCGCGCTTATAAACGCGCCGCGCCCGCCTATCTAAACGTGAAGACGAACACGGCGGTGGAAGCGGAGGAAGAAGATAAGTCTCCCGACTTTTCGAAGGACGCGCCGCAGGTACACAGCGATGCGAAATTGAAGGAACCTTCGTTCGATCGCTCGGCGTGGGAAGAGGAAGTGAAGCGACTGTCTGGAGCGTTTCGCAATTATGGGAACGTGTATTACTCGACGGTGGTGCTGCAGGTGTCCACGTCGAATTCGCGAACAGTGACGAGCGAAGGAACGGAACTGGCAATGCCGGGATCCACGGCGCGGCTGGTGATGGAAGCACAGACGCGGGCGGAAGACGGAATGGACCTGCTGCGCGTGGAAACTTTTCAAGCGCCGGTGGCGGGGGGATTGCCATCGGAAAAAGAGCTGATGGGCAAAGTGGAGAAGATGGCCGTGGATTTGAAAGCGTTGCGCAATGCACCGGTTGCCGAGCCATACGATGGGCCGGCATTGTTGAGCGGACGGGCGGCGGCGGTATTTTTCCACGAAGTTCTGGGGCACCGCCTGGAGGGTCACCGGCAGAAGGATGAAGAAGAAGGACAAACGTTCACGAAGAAAGTGGGACAGCAGGTGCTGCCGACGTTCCTGACCGTTGTGGACGACCCGACGATCAAGGAAGTGGACGGAATCAAACTGGCGGGAACGTATGCGTATGACAACGAGGGAGTGCCCGCGCAGCGGGTGGAAGTGATTGAGAATGGAGTGCTGAAAAATTTCCTGATGTCTCGCATGCCCATCAAGGATTTCGACAATTCGAATGGGCACGGGAGAAACCAACCGGGATCGATGCCGACAGGGCGGCAGGGGAACTTAATCGTGTCTTCGACGCAGACGGTGCCGGAATCGGAATTGCGGCAGAAGCTGATCGATGAAGTGACGAAGGAAGGCAAACCGTACGGACTCTATTTCGACGATATTCAGGGCGGGTTTACGTTGACGACGCGCTCTTCGCCGCAGTCATTCCAGGTTTTGCCAGTGATCGTTTACAAGATTTATCCGGATGGGCGGCCCGACGAATTGGTGCGCGGAGTGGACATCGTTGGGACGCCGCTGGCGGCGCTGACGCGCATTGTGACGACGGGCGACAAGCAGCACGTATTCAATGGAGTTTGCGGCGCGGAGAGCGGGTATGTGCCAGTGTCGGCGGTTGCGCCGGCAATGCTGTTCAGCGAACTGGAAGTGCAGAAACGAGCGCACGGGCATGATCGACCACCGATTTTGCCGGCACCAGGAGTGGAAACCGCTGCAACATCGAAGGACGCGGTGAAGAAGGCCGAGGTAAAGCCATGAGGCGGAAGCCTACTTCTGTTCGTTTGATTCTTGCGGCGCTGCTGTTGACCGGTAGCATGACTGTTGGGCTAGCGCAGGCGAGTCCCAGCGACGCGGGAAATGACGCCAGCATGGATGCGGCGCGCGAGGCAGCCAAGGGCGATGCGCTGCTGGAAGCGTTGCTGACGGAACTGGACCGATCCAAGTCTGAATTGAAAATGGATCAGGTGAAGCCGCCGTACTACATCGAATATCGCGTCAACGATATGGATACGTTCAGTTCGGAGGCGGCATTTGGAGCGCTGCGGGAGAGCGACCGATCGCACTTGCGGTATCTGCGCGTGGTGGTGCGCATTGGAGATTACAAGCAGGACAGCTTTTACGGACAAGGAGTGGGGACGGGATCGATTCTACCGCTGGACAACGATCCGATTGCGCTGCGGCGGCAGATCTGGCTCCTGACGGATGAGGCATACAAGAGCGCCGCGGATGCGTATGCGGAAAAGCTTTCGGCTTTGAAGCAATTCACGCCGGACGCGAACCCCGTGGACGATTTTGCCAAGGCGCCGGTGGTGACTGCGGTTGGCGAAACGGTGTCATTGAAGGTCGATTCCAGCCACTGGGACAAGACTTTGCAGGATGTGACCGACCTTTACCGGGGATATCCGGAAATACAGTTGGTGGATGCGTCGGCGCGATTTACGGCGGTGAACGAATATTTTGTGAATTCCGAAGGAACGATCGTGCGGCAGGGACGCACTACCGCAACGGTGACGCTTTCGGGGTCGATGCAAGCGTCGGACGGAATGCGATTGGGGCGCAGTCCTTTCTGGACGCAACAGCGGCCGGACGAACTTCCCTCTCATGAAGAGTTGCTGAAAGAATCGAAAAAGATGCTGGACACTTTGCAGGCATTGGGCAAAGCGCCGATTGTGGAGGAATCGTATCGCGGGCCGGTGCTGTTTGCGCCGGACGCGGCGAACGACATTGTGGCGGGGCTGATTGGCGACAACGTGCTGGGAAGGAAGCCGCAACCGGGAAGGCCGAACCGAACTGTGGGGGCGTTCGCAACGAGCTATAAAACGCGAATACTTCCGAAGTTTGTGACGGTGGTGGACGACCCGACGATGAAGACATTTGACGGTAAGCCGTTGCTGGGAAGCTACACCGTGGATAGCGAAGGCGTGAAGGCGCAGGCGGTGACGGTGGTAGACAAGGGTATGCTGGTGAATTATTTGCTGAGCCGCCAGCCGCTGCGGGATTTCCCGGAGTCGAATGGGCACGCGCGGGCCACGCCTGGAAGTTCGCCGATACCGAGTTTGGGTGTGCTGATGGTGAAGAGTTCGGAGCCGGAATCGGTCAAGGCGTTGAACGACAAGCTGAAGCAGATGGCTGCCGATGAAGGACAAGCGTATGGCTACCGTGTGGATACCTTGGGGCCGGGCAATGCGCCACGGCTGCTGTATCGGGTGTACGTGAAAGATGGCCATGAGGAGCTGGTGCGCGGGGCGGTATTCAACGAGCTGGATGTGCGCGCGCTGCGAAATGATCTGGCGGCCGTGGGCGACGATCCGCTGGTGAGCAATCGTATGGGCGGATTGCCGGAAACTATTATTTGCCCGTCGTTGCTGTTCGATGAACTGGAAGTGAAGCGGGCAGACACGACGAAGGAAAAACTTCCTGAATATCCCGCGCCGAATTTGAAGCCGTGAGCGGAGTTTGGCGTAGGACCACGTGTCGCACCTTCGGCGCTGGTTGATTCCCGGATTTTTTCGCAGCGCTTGCATGCTGGGCTGGCTTGTGGCGCAGTGCACCCAGCGGCACGGAATAGAAACCCAAGAAATAGAAAATCGTTGACCCGCGAGCGAGGGCGAACGAAAGTAAAGATATGACGTTACGCGAGCGACTTGAGTGGGCCATGCGAATGGCGTTTTTGGTGTTCATCCTGGCGTCGGCGGCCTTTCTAAGCGCGATTACCGCGATGCGCATCGCCATCCACGGGCGAGAGACGACCATGCCAAACCTGGTGGGAAAAGACGTGGGGGAGGCGAGCAAGGCGCTGCGAACAAAGGGACTGATTTTGCGGGTGGCGGACCGCGTCTACAGCGACGTGCCGATCAACCAGGTGGTGAGGCAGACTCCGCCGCCGGGAATGCTGATGAAAGTTTCGCAACAAGCCCACGTGGTGCTGAGCCTGGGACAGAGGGAATTGCAGATTCCACCGCTGGAAGGAAATTCGCTGCGGGTTTCTCGCATTGAACTGCTGCGGGGCGGGTTACAGGTAGGCGAAGTTTCTTCTGTAAATTTGCCGGAGTTGGGTACGGACGTGGTGCTGCAGCAGAATCCGAAACCGGGCCGGGGGGCGGCTACACCGAGGGTGGACATGCTGGTGTCGGCTGGGCCCAAAGAGCCGTCGTATGTGATGCCGTACTTTATGGGGCTGAATGAGATCGACGTGCAGCACCGACTAGACCAGGCGAATTTACACAGGAAGATTAATTACGTGGCGGCACCGCAATGGCCGCATGGCACGGTGATCGACCAATCGCCGCTGGCGGGAACGCGCATTGGGGGGAATACGGAAGTTGAGCTGACGATCTCTAACTGAGCGGGTTCTCCGCTCGGGTGGTTGAAAATCCAAGAAAATGGGGAACAAGTGATGGGGTTCTCTCGTTCCACGCACCAGCGAGGTGGAGGTGTGTGGATGCGAGTGATGCTGGCAGCGCTAACCGCGGCGGCCGTGGCGGTTGCTGTGGCGCGGGGGCAAAATCCGATCAAAGTAGATGTGAACCTGGTGAATGTGGCGTTCACTGCCAGGGACGCGAATGGAGCATTGATTGAGAATTTGACGCGGGACGATGTGGAGCTGTTCGAAGACGCCGCACCGCAAAGGATCGAGTTTTTCGCGAAGAGCACGGATTTGCCGTTGACACTGGCGCTGATTCTGGACGTAAGCGGAAGCCAGGAACATTTTGAGAAGAAGCATGAGAAGGACCTGGAGATTTTTCTGCACGAGGTGCTGGGTCCGAAGGATCGGGCGTTTATGGTTTGCTTCGGGAACCATTTGCGACTGGTGAGCGACTATGCGAATTCGCCGGACGAGATCCTGTCGGGCTATCACGATTTCGATAAAGGTAAGCGACATTTTCCGTTGCTTGGGCCGGACGAGGACCGAGACCTGGGCACGGCTTTCTATGATTCAATTTATTACAGTGTGACGGAGAAATTGGCGAAGGCGGAAGGGCGCAAGGCCATTTTGATGTTCAGCGATGGAGAGGACAATTCGAGTTCGCGGAATATGATGGAGGCCATCGAGGCGGCGCAGACAGCTAACGTGATTGTGTACACGATTCGCTACACGGAAAAGAACAAGCACGGCGTGTTGAACGCGCGAAATAAATATGGGATTGGCGTGATGGACCGGGTCGCGAAGGAAACCGGGGGCGCGCACATCGATGCGCAGCACACCGACCCGCACACCTATTTCCGGCAAATTGCAGAGGAACTGAGGACTTCGTACGAGCTGGCTTACTATCCCACGAATAAGGCGCACGACCGGACATTTCGCAAAATCCGGATCAAGCCGAAGGATGAGTCGATCAAGGTGCGCGTGAAGACCGGGTATTTTTCGGAGTGAGCGATTGGCACTGATGGCTTGCGCATGGAGCTGCAAGTTGGGTTAAACTGCCACCACCATTGACGGGCTCCCGCCAGGCTCGCATGGCAAGCCATTTCCTGGATCGACTCGCATGCTGAATCTAATTGTAAGTTTGTTGCGTCCGTACCGCGGAACCCTGTTGGTAATTTTTATGGCTATGCTGGCGCAAATGGCCATGACTGTGGCGGCGCCATGGCCGCTGAAGGTGATTCTGGACAATGTGGCGGGGACGCATCACTTGCCGGCGTGGCTAGCGCACTTCCTGAAGCCGTTTCTGAATGACACTAACAAGATGAGTATTGCAGCGGCAGCCGCGATTGCGACGATCGTGATTGCGCTGCTGGGCGCGGCCGCTTCGTATGTGGGGAATTATTACACGACGAGCGTTGGACAGTGGGTGGCGAACGACTTGCGCTTGCGGACATACCACCACCTGCAGCAGCTTTCGCTGAAGTATTATAGCGGGCATGATACCGGAACATTGCTGAGCACGATCACAGCGGACGTGCAAACGATTCAGGCGTTCGCTTCTTCATCCACTTTGGGGATATTGGTCGATCTGTTCACCATTGTGGGGATGCTCGGAGTAATGTTCTGGCTGAATTGGGATTTTGCGCTGATTGTGGTGGCGCTGACGCCGGTGATGCTGCTGCTGATTTCGCGATTTAAGAAGGCAGTGAAGAAAGCCACGCGAGAAGTGCGGAAGCAGCAGAGCAACATTGTGCAGGTGGTAGAGCAGGACTTGCAGTCGATGCGGGTAATTAAGGCGTTTGGGCGCCAGGACCTGGAGATTGAAGAACTGACGGAGGTGAGCAAGGCCACCGTGGAGGCGTCTTTGCGCGCGCGGAAGGTGAAGGCGCTGCTGTCGCCGCTGGTCACGGTGACGGTGTCGCTGTGCACGGCGTTTGTGTTGTGGAGAAGTTCGGCGCTGATGTTGCGTGGAGAGATGACGGCGGGCGCGTTGACGGTGTTTCTGTACTACCTGGCGAACTTTTTCAAACCTGTGCAGGACCTGGCGAAGATGACAAATTCCATCGCGCAGACAGCGGTGGGTGTAGAGCGCGTGCGGGCAATACTGGAGGCCGACGACGTGATTCCGGAAAAGCCGGATGCGAGCGACCCGCAGCCGTTTCGCGGGGATGTGAAGTTTCAGAATGTGGGATTTGCTTATTCGGCAGAGTCGGCGGTGTTGAAGGACGTGAGCTTTGAGATCAAGGCCGGGCAGATGGTGGGCATTGTGGGGCCGACAGGGAGTGGGAAATCCACGGTGGTGAGTTTGATTCCTCGGTTCTATGACCCGACGTCTGGAACAATTCAGGTGGATGGCGCGGATGTTCGCAGTTACAAGGTGGATGGGCTGAGGAATCAGATCGCTTACGTGTTACAGGAGACGGTGCTGTTTCGCGGAACCGTGGCGGACAATATTGCGTATGGGCGCGGCGGAGCGACACGGGATGAAATCATGGCGGCGGCGAAGCTGGCCAATGCCGATGAGTTCATTGCAAAAATGCCGAACGGATACGACACGATGGTGGGCGACCGAGGCGATACTCTTTCTGGCGGACAACGGCAGCGCATCGGAATTGCACGCGCGATTATTCGAAACAACCCGATCCTGATTCTGGACGAACCGACGGCGGCACTGGATACGGAATCGGAGCAACTGGTGATCGAAGCGTTGGAGCGGCTGATGAAGGGGCGCACGGTGATTACCATTGCGCATCGACTGAGCACGATTCGAGATGCCGACAATATATTGGTGCTGAAAGACGGGATTGTGGCGGAGCAAGGAACGCACGAAGAGTTGCTGGCGCACGGCGGGATATACGCGGAACTCTATCGTGTGCAATTCGAGAAGGAACCGGCAGGTCAGGCGGGGAAAATTGCTTCGTGAGCGGTGGGAAGATCGGAGTTTCCTCAGGGGCTAAAGCCCGGTTTTGCAGGCTTAAATGTCGGAGCTGAAGCTCCGACCCCCTACAGAGGAGAGTTCAGGCATGAGGTTTAACTGTGAGGGAGACCTAGGATCCACTTTCCGCCGACGCAGAGTTAGGCACGCGAGAGGAAAATTGAAAAGGGACATTGGAAAATGGGCAGATTGTTAAGTTTTATGGAGGAGGCGGATTCCTCAGGGCTAAAGCCCGGAGGGTGGAAGAAATATATGTCGGAGCTGAAGCTCCGACCCACTAAAGATGAGGATGAGCCAAGAGGCTGAGGGTGAGGGAGTGCTCTGTTGTGGCAGTATTCTGTTGTGGCAGTATTCTGTTGTGGTAATGACCTGCTCTGGCAATGACTTGTTGTTGTGGTGGCGGTGTGTGGCTTAGTTGGAGACTGGAACTTGGGGAGGTAGTGTGACGCACAGCTTGATTGTGCTTCCTGACGATACGGCGAAGCCGCTGTTGAAGGCGATCGCTGCGGCGCGGAAATCCTTGCGCGTGAAGATGTTTCTGTTTTCGGACCCTTCCCTGCTGAAAGCTGTGGTGGACGCGCGGAAACGGGGCGTGGACGTGCGGGTGATGCTAAATCCGGCGCGGCGCAGCGGTGAGGCGGACAACACGCTGACCAAGAAGAGGTTGGAAGCTGGAGATATTGAAGTGATGGACAGCAACCCGGAATTCGACGTGACCCATGAAAAATCCATGGTTGTGGATGACCAGATCGCGTTCGTGAAATCGTTCAACTGGGTGGAGAAAAACCTGAAGGAAACGCGGGACTATGCAGTGGCCACCACGCGCGCAAAAGAAGTGCGAGAGATCATTGAATGTTTTGAGGCGGACTGGAAGCGAAAGCCGTTCGATGGAAGCGATGACGGGGAAATGATCTGGTGCAAAGGCAACGGGCGCGACCGGATTTCCCAATTTATTGATGAAGCGAAGCACACGCTGTTTGTGCAGAACGAGCGGTATCAGGACGCGGTGATCATCGAGCGCCTGGTACGCGCGCATGAGCGCGGCGTGAAGATACACGTGATGGCGCGGCCGCCGCACAAGCTGAAAAAAGAAAAACTGACGGAAGGCGTGGGCGGGTTGCGTATTTTGGACGATGTTGGGGTGAAGGTGCACAAGCTGAAGCATTTGAAGCTGCACGCGAAGATGCTGCTCGCGGATCATTCGCGGGCGATCGTAGGATCGATCAATCTGGCGCCGGGGAGCTTTGACAGCCGGCGGGAGTTGGCGATTGAGGTGTATGCGTCAAACGTAGTCCACCGGCTGGAGCGCGTGGCTCATCATGATTGGAAGCATTCGCATCCGTTAGATTTGACCGATGAGGGGCTGATCGCGGAGATGGAACAGCACAATATGGATGCGACGAATGAATTGGCATTGAATGAAAAGAAGGGGAAGAAGAAGCGGGGATAGATTTTGGGGGCAGTGAGTTTTGTTTGGGGGTTGGTTGAATCTAAAGGCACCCTTGGAAGGCAAAGGGTGCGGCACCCGCGAGCCCAAGTTGAGATCATTCGTCGCGGACTGATCCAGATGGCAGGTCTTCTTTGGGGAGAGGGGGGTGATCAATCGAAGAGGGATTCCTCAGTTCGCGGACTCCGTTCGGAATGACGTGTTTTTGTTTTTGTTTGCGGATAGAAAACCCAGGATGCCGGCCTGAAGGCACGGCGCTACGCGGCAAACCACAACCGCAAGAAAACCTGAGACCCACCCATCCCGGACTCAGGGTGCGGCACCCGCGCGGTTGCGCACGCCGGGATTTTTTGTGCGTGGTGAAATGGAAAAGCGGCGGCTGGGCCACCGCACTCCGAAGTGCTAGCGGAGGTAGCCCCAATTGTGGAGTTTGTCGGAATCTTCCCCCCAGCGGTCGCCTATGTCGGTGCGGTAGTACATGTTGGGAATTAAAATGTTTTTGATGCGCGAGTAGGCTTGGGCTTGCGCTTGTTTCATAGTTTGACCGATACCCACCACGATCAGGACCACGCCCGATGTGCCCGCTACCAGCCATTGTTGATTGACGATTTTTACGTCTTCGATGTGGATGCCTTCGAAGACGGGGCGCTTGAAAACGATGGCGGCGTTTTTGCTGAAGGATTCGAAGGTGGCTTCGTCATCGAACGGGAATGGCGGGACTACGATGCGCACGCCGACCTGAAAGCCGCTGCGCGTACGCCATTTCGGCTCCAAACCGTTGGCGAGATCCCAAAACAAATCGCTAATGGGCGTAAGAATGCCTTCCTGCTGAATGCTGATGGTCGGATAGCCGAAGCGCGAAGTAAATTCCAACGGATAGATGCCGTTGTTGTTCACGATGCAATTCAAGTCGATATAGCCGACGTAGCCTTCTTCGGCGAGTTTGGGCTCCATCTTCAGCAATGTGCGGTTGAAGAGGGCGTTGGGCTCGCTCCAGAACATGGCAGTGCCCATTTCTCCGGTGGGAGGGCCGACTTCGCCGGGAAAAAGTTTTTTGTGTTCGAAGTTGATGTTGATCGGGGTGATGAATTTTTTCCCGTTGAAGAATCCGCCGACGGCAACTTCGACGCCGTTAACGCGGCGCTGCAACTGAAAAATTTTGATTTCGTCGGAGAAGGCGCGCTTGTAAGCTTCCAGCATTCCGATGACGTCGTTGCCGTCTTCTTCTTCGCCGACAAAGAGGCGGCGTTTGACGTTTTGCGCTTCGCCGCTAGGCTTGATCACGTAGCGATCGGGATTTTTTTTGACGAACTCGATGGCGGGATCGAAGGAATCGAAATCCTGATATGGGATAATGGTGACGCCGGCTTTTTTCAGTTCTTCCTGGCCGAAGGAGCGATCATCCTCGAGATTGTCTGTGTATGTGCTACCGCCGATGACGGGTTTTCCGGCCACGCGAAGGGCTTGGGCTTTGGTGCCCTGGCCTAACGTATCGTCAAAAACGATGATATCGGCCCATTTGACATCTTTTTCGTAATCGCTGGATTTGGGGACAAAACCGTCGGCGATGTCACGTTCCTTCTCGTTCTCGACGTAATAGCGGACTTCGTGACCTTCTTTGACGACCTGCCAGGCGATGTCTCCAATCAAGCTGGAGAGTGAACAAAATAGAAATTTTCGTTTTTCCATGAGTGGGACCCTTGCGCGCTGCGGCGAAGGGTATGGAAGCATTGTAGTTAGAGCGGGCGGAGTTGGGTATTACAAAACGTTAAAAATGTCGAGTGGGGTGCGCGGGCGATAAGGGAGCGGGCGTAATTCGTGTTTAAGGAGGAAACCGGGGTGAGGGTCGGTGGCATCACAACGGGCAGAGTGGTGCCCCTGTACCAAGGGGCTAGCTTCTCGGGGTGCCTGTGCTAAAGTTCAGGTTATACTGAGAAGGGTCCGAGCCAGGTGGGGGGATTCCCAGTCCGGCCAAGAACTTAGGCCAGGGACCTGAAAGTCGGCAAATAAGAGAGGTGAAGATTGCGGCGATTTGCGCTTCTTCTCGTGTGTGCGCTCGGGCTGGTTGTAGCAAGTGAGTGCACCGCCCAGATTCCAATCATCCAAAAGAAGAAACCGGTCGATAAGTCCACGGACGCGACCAATACCGTCGAACCCGATAAGCAGCTGTATGACAAGGCCATGAATGACATCAAGCATGGCCGCCACGAGGTCGGGCGACTGGGTTTGCAGACCCTGATCAATACGTACCCGGACAGCGAGTATCTGGCTAAGGCGAAGCTGGCCATCGCGGATTCCTATTTTAAGCAGGGCGGCTCCAGCAACATCACCCTGGCGATCAATGGGTACAAAGACTTCATCGTGTTCTTCCCGTTCCTGCCGGAAGCTGCCTATGCGCAGATGCAGGTGGCCATGGCAAACTACAATGAAATGCCAAAGGCCGATCGGGACGCGACGCACACGAAGGCCGCCGAAGAAGAATTCCAGACATTTTTGCTGAAGTATCCCAAAGATCCACTTGCGCCGGAGGCTGAGCAACACTTGCGCGAAGTGCAGGAAGTGCTGGCCGAAGGACAATTTCGCGTTGCTTATTATTATTACGTTAAGGGCGACCGACGGGCGGCTGCGGGACGGTTGATGCCGCTGGTGCATCGTTACCCGCTGTACAGCAAATCGGACACGGCTTTGTGGATGCTGGGGGACATTTTCGAGAAGAGCGAACGCAAAGACCTGGCGGGAAGCTACTACGCGCAGATCGTGAAGAATTATCCTTTGTCGATACATGATGCCGATGCAAAAACAAAACTGAAAGATTTCGGGATGCCGGTGCCGCAGCCGGATCCGAAGGCGTTGGCGTGGATGACGGCGGAACAAAACACGCCGCGCCCGAAAGAAACCCTTGCGCACCGAGGGATCGGGATGCTGCATAATGCGCCGGACGTGCATGCGGCGGCCGCGCATGGTTTGCCGAATATGGAGCCGGACAACGACGATACGGGCGGAGATATTCTGCGCGGCGGGAACCATTCTCAAATTGCAGGTGGCGGCAGCGGCACGACTGCAGTGGTGGACGTGGTGAAGCCGGGCGACGCGCCACCGGCTGGGACGGCGCCAAATGGGACTGCTAGTGAAGATGTGAATTCGACTACCGGCGGGGATGCTGCGGGCGCTGCACCTGCGGCGGCGGGAACAGCGGCGGCGGGTGCCGATGCGCCTCCAGCTGCGGCGGATGGGACGGCTGCGGCAGCGGGGACGGCGGGTGCTGCCGGCGCGACACCGGCGGCGGGTGCGACACCGGCGGCTACGGGTGCGGTTGCTGGCGGGGCTGCGGCCTCGGATGGTTCGTCGTCGAGTACGGATACGGCTAAGGATGACAATACGCAAGCGACGTCGGCGGATTCTACGCAGAACCAGAGTCAGAAGGAATCTAGTAGTAAGAAAAAGGGATTGAAGAAGTTTTTGCCCTGGTAGTTGCGCTTTGCACGGGTGTGCGCTCGGCGAGACTGAGAGTCGGAGAACGGGCCGCCTCGGAAGGCGTGCCCTTGACGGCGAATCGAAGAGGGATTCCTCACTTCGCGGGCTTCGTTCGGAATGACGTGTTTTCTTTTTTTGACGGATAGACAACCCCAAGATGCCGGCCTGAAGGCACGGCGCTACAACGGCAAACCCAAGACCCACACGCAACGACGGCGTGTGGGGCACCGGGGAAAAAAAACCACGACGCAAGAAAACCCTGGCCCCGCCCACGGAAGAAAAAGCAGGTCCCTCGCTCCGCGGACTCCGCTCGGGATGCACGTGGCGGTGTTGGAAGCGCGTGGTGGTGCTGGGATTTGAGTGGTGCGCGTTGCGAATTGGAGTTGCGAGTTTGGCTGCTTGATCGGTTGGTGATCGGAGAGGCCGCAGGACGCCCTGTGCTGCAGGAGTTGATGCTACAGGAGGGCTGGCTGCGGTGGGGACTGGCCTTTGGGACAGGGTTACGAAATGGAACAAACCATGTCTACTTCCGACACATCTCGCGCGTAGTGCAATTGACGGCTTCCGTACTGAGTGCTCCAATTGGGTTTGCAGCTAGCACTATGGGCAGCGGCGACTGCCCGGAGGAAGTTCGGTGGCCAAGATACTGGTTGCGGACGACAACAGCAACATCCAGAAAATGGTGGGGCTAGCCCTGAAAGATCAGGGCATTGATGTGGTTGCCGTGGGGAATGGCGAAGCGGCCGTTCGCAAGATTTCGGATATTCGCCCGGACCTGGTTCTGGCAGACGTGTTCATGCCGGTGCGAAACGGTTACGAAGTTTGCCGGTACGTCAAAGAAGATTCTTCGCTTGCGCATATTCCGGTGATTTTGCTGGTGGGAGCGTTTGATCCGCTGGATGAGCAAGAGGCGCAGCGAGTGGGCGCCGACGGCGTTTTGAAAAAACCGTTTGTGCCGCCCGATCCGCTGATCTCGATGGTGAAGTCCGCGCTGCAACGCGCGGGAATTCCGCTGGGTCCTGCAGCAGCCGCGCCGGAGAAGGCCCCTGCGATGCCAAAGCGTTCCACTGCCGACCTTTTGAGCGGAGGAATGGGCACCAAGCTGACTCCGGTTGTTCCCGAAAAATTGCCTGAGATTTCACCTGAACCCTTGGAAGAATTTCCTACGGCTGCGCCGCATTTGAAGATTGCGGCGGGCAGCGAGCCACTGGCATTTGGAAGCTTGCTGGATACATCGGATGCGGACGACATGGCGATCACCGCGAAGCCGATGATCAATCTGTCTGAGGGCCGCAAATGGAATGAGGAATCGGACGAGGTAGAGGAAGAAAAAGAAGAGGGCGAGGACGCAGGCGGCGGGTGGCGTCCGGGCGGACTGGATGAAGCGATCGAACGGGTTGCTCAACCCGAGATAGCGGCTGCCCCAGATTGGCGCGATGAGGCATTCCACGGCAATTCACCCGCGACAAGTTTTCCGGCTACAAATTGGGTTCCGGCGGTTGAGCAGACAGAGTCAGCTGAGGCAGCGGAGTCTCATTCTATCGCGGTGGCGACGGCGCCGAAGCCCGCAGATAGCCCAGTTCCCTTCGCGGGAGACGCATGGGCCGCGGCTATGGCAGCGGGAGTTGAGGACAAGATTGCGGAAGTGGTTGCGCCGGTGACGCCTGTTGTGCCCGAGGCGGAAGCGGCGCCGCAAGTTCATGCAGCAACGACGCAAGAGACTGTTGCCGAGGTTGCGCCGGAAGTTCGCGAACAACCTGCGGAACAGATTGCGGATGTGCCGCCGGGGATTGACCAGGGCGTGCGTGCTGCTGAATCGGCAGCGAGTTCGTTTGAGCAAGCTGCGGTTTCCGAGCCCGCGAATTGGGCTGCGGCTCCGGAGACGGCGTGGGAAAACGAAGCGAAGAAGGCAGCGCTGCTGGCGTCAACGTGGGATTCGCCGAAACCGTTAACGGTTGATGACACCCAAGAACTTCCGGCTTATACCGCGGAGCCCGTGGTGGAACATACCGAAGCTTTGGTCCAGACTGCGGCAGCGGAAGCATCGCCTTATTCGGCGGAGCCAATCGCGGCGCATGAGGCCGAGGAGCGGGTTGAAGCAACGGTGAGCGAGACGGTGGTGCCTGGTGAAGCTGCGGTGAGTGCAGTCGAGACTTGCAGGGGCTTCGAAGCTGCTGAAGCGAAGACTTTGGAAACGTGGGAACCGGCTGCTCCTGCTGCCGCGGAGACGCGCGCGGAAGAGCCTGTTGCGGAAGGACCGCTTACGGAAGCGCATGTAGAAGCGACGCACGTTGACGAACCGGTTGCTGTTGCGCCAGTGGTTGAAGAACCGCCTGTGGTGGCTGGGTCCGCAGAAACGGCTGTGGCTGAATCGGAAGTTGCGGCAAAGCTGGCCGAGCCGGATATGGACGAACTGGTTGCGCGCGTACTTGGGAAGATGAACCCCGAGGTGCTGCAACGGGTTACGCGAGAAATTTTGAAGCCGGTAATTGAAGCCATCGTGCGCGACGAAATCAACTCCAAGAAGTCCTGAGCGCCCCGTCCAGCGCACCTATTGATTCATTTTTCTGCCTGGGTGATTTTCATATTTTCCACTGCGGACTGCACCGAGTTAGGCTGCACTGTCACCGTCGCGACCAACATAAAAACAAGACCATTTGTATCGGACACGTAAATGAAGCCTCTGGCTTGCATGTTCACTTGATTATGCATCAAGAGACGGAACGCGTGCTGCCGCGAAAGACGCATCGGTGTCAAATTTTCGTCGACAATCCAGTGGTTAGCCGTAACGCTTGACGTCATGATTTGAGCTAATTCGAACAGAGGGTGACGCTGTCGATCTTGAAATTCCGGCGACAGCTTGTACGCTAACACCCAGATGGTGTAAACCGGATTTCCATCGACGACCG
>Ga0210383_10001190_pt1 | contig 23946 bp, 23 predicted proteins | sample IncBWC14OmetaG_FD_160072 | JGI IMG/M metagenome (GOLD analysis project Ga0210383, IMG submission 160072) | Forest soil microbial communities from Barre Woods Harvard Forest LTER site, Petersham, Massachusetts, United States - Inc-BW-C-14-O ... | reverse complement strand
GCTCCTCAGGATGGCGGGAGGAGATCAGCACCTCGTGTCCCGCCGCGACCCACAATCTGGCGAGCGTACCGCCGATTTGACCGGCACCGATGATGCCGATCTTCTGCGGCGCACTGCCAGCCGGCGCTGCAGCGGCCGTCCCTGCGTGGGCCGCCAGTCCCAGGGCCGCTACGCTGGCGAGGCCCTTCAGCAAGAATTCTCGTAACATTTCGTTGCAGACTCCTCCGCCAATGCGGCATGCGAATGTCGGTATCGAGGATCAGAGTGCCGTTCGATGTTGACAGCTACTTGCGGCGCTTACCACCGCCGGCGTCGGGATCGGTAACAGGCCCACACCAGCCGGGCAGGTAGTCAGCAACATCAGTTTTGGAGAGGTTTAGGGCCTCCTTCAGAGCACGGCGGAAATTCTTTTGGACGAGTTTTCGCTTCATTCGCCGGCGCAGAAAATCGGCCCACAAAAATTCGGTGAACGGGATGGTCTCCTTGGCGAACCCCCCTGCACGCCTGAGCTCGCCGGCAAGAGTTCGGAACGGGTCGTCGCGCAGATCCTTGACGGAACTCGGCAGATCCGTGTGAGAGCAGCGGCGACCGCGCTCGTCGTACGGGTGCAACCAGCCTCGATTGTCCATGACGAACCAGAAGGCCGCGGTTTCGAGCTTGCGCAGGTCGGCGATGACAAGCGTCAGAACGCTCTTGACGCCCTCATCGTAGAGGGCTCGAGCAAGATGATGGTTATCAATGAGGTAGTGGTGGCCGTCGGGCCCCAATATGACGGGAATCATGTGTTTGCCAAGAAATCTCGCAGCCTTTTTACCCCGTTGCTGACGCCAGTGACTTCGACGGTGTTCGACTTCTCCTAAGCCCACGGTCATCTGCGTGGGCCGCAGGTTGGAAATCAGTACGGGTCTCACCGAGGGGTGCAGCTTGGTGTCCATTTACTTTCTCACTTGTTATGTTCGGATGGATCCGAAGTCGGGAGAATGGTGGTGAAGGAGGGAGTTGAACCCTCGACCCCGGCGTTATGAATGCCGTGCTCTAACCAACTGAGCTACTTCACCACAGAGAGGCGCGAATTCTTGGGGAGGGAAGCTCCGCTGTCAACCAAATAAGACCTAAGGATACAATAAATCAACGACTTACGCGCAACGGCCGCGCACAGGAGGATCCAAGGCGGAAGCGCGCGGCCACTGCAATTTAACGCCATCCCTCGGCGCTGGTCGTTAAGTCGATGTAGAAGTCGTGGTTTTGGAAGAAGTCGATCCCGACAATGTTCCTACCGGTGCCGGTGACGTTAACGATGGTTTCGTCGGTTCCGCTCGTCGTGGTCAGATAGCTGAATTCATATCCCGTGGGGAGGGTGATGAGCACTTTCTCATTGCCTTCAAGAACATTGGTGCCGGCTGTCGTGGGCAGGGTCACGCCGGCCGGTGGTGCGAGGATCATGTTAGGTGTGCCGCTATCGAAGAGCGTGGGAGTGCCAAAGGTCGTGGCATTGGAGCCGTCGGCTGCGGTAACCGTCGTCATTGAATTCGCAATGTTGGCAGCGCAATTAGGAAAACCTACGAGCGGCGTGGTACCGGGACAGAGCAAGGGCATGGAGGTGAGGCCCGCGGTTTGGGCTGACGTCAATCCAACGGTGAGCATGGGCTCAGCCAAACACGTTCCGGAACTGATTGAGCACGATTGCAGCGCCTCGTGAGTCAGGAGAAATCCGGCGTCCAGCATGTTTGCATATTGCAGAAAATTAAAGACGCTCACCACGAGACAAGTCGATGAGCTGCCTTGGGCGCAGAGGGGACTTTGGCCCGTGGCCAATATTCCGCCGACGACCACTCCGTCGGCCTGCGTGTTGACGCCGAACCAGCCCCGCTGCGGTGGTGCGTTTAACACGGCGCCACTGTCGTCGCATTGATTCGGATTTGTCGAGTTTGCGGTGATCTTGTAGTAGAACAAGATAGGCATGATGCCGGTGGTCAAGACTCCCGCCGCATCGCCGAACGTGACGGACGCAAATCCGACATTCCCTGTTTGCGCGTGGCCTGTCGCGCCGCCATAGCAGCGGGTCGCTTGCAGGTCAGTTACGATGACATTATCGAAAGCGATCGAGTGTTGGCCTGCAGGAAACGTGAAGCCGCATCCGGTCGGCACATCGACGCTGCAGGCCGTCGCCATGTCAGGAAACGCACTCGGCGCAAACAGCGTCATGCCGGAAGATCCTGTATCGAACGCCAGGGGTAAGGGCGCATTGAACGATAACGAACCCACCGCCGTTACAAATACAAATAGCCTCGTGCCGTCGGATGGCGAACCATCTGGATACAAGTTAATGACGGTGGGCCCTTGAAGCACCGAAGGTGAGGGGGGCGGCGTTGGGACCGGAGCCGGCGTCTGGGTTGGCGAGCCGCCGCATGCAGACAAAAAACAGGCGACCACAAATAATGTAAAAATAGGTCCGTGCAGCAAGAGGCGTCTTCCGTAACTTAGATTGCTCAAGAAAAAATACGCAGCCTCAAGCGTTCGGGTCAACGATGCTACCAGACAGTGGTGCGAATAAGGACTGTTGACGTTTCTTGACGTCGACATAAATCGGTCTGATTGCAACGGTGCTACTCTCAAATCTACACTGGTTCGTGCTCTGGGGGAGTTGCATGGGGATCATGTCTCACTATAAGAAGCTTGTTGCGCCGATGCGATTCGCCTTGCTGATGTTCATCTGTGCGAGCGCCTTTGCAGCGCCGCCGGCGCCCGAGCCGATCGATATGGCGCAGGCGCAAGCAGCGTTCGCGGAGGCGGAGGCGGTCTCCAACAAAGAGGGTGGGCACCTGTGGGGTAAGAGGCTCTACGGCGGCCTGTTCTTTGTCGATCCCGAGACGCGCGCCGTCGTGGCGAACGAGCCGGACTCGGAAGGGGTCCTGCACGCGACGAATGGCGTCTACGTCGGCACGCTGCCCAAAGAGATCATCGTCTCAAACGCGCCAATCGACTGGCAGGGTAAGCGCTGGACGATGCTCATGTGGCCCACCATTCCCACGGACACGATCGACCGACGGATCACTTTCGCCCACGAGTTATTCCACCGCATCCAGCCGGGGCTTGGTCTCATGGCGCCGGATTCCCCCAACCTCCAGCTCGATACACCGGAAGGCCGCCTGTGGCTCCAACTCGAATGGCGTGCGCTCGCCGCTGCGCTGGTCGAACAGGGGCCTGGGCAAACCCAGGCCATTCGCGACGCGCTCACTTTCCGCAGCCATCGCCACGAGCTGTTTGCCGGATCCGCCCAGACGGAAGCGAGCCTCGAGATCGCCGAAGGCGTTCCAGAATATACCGGCACGATTGCGGGTGAACCTGACCGCGATTCCGCGCGATGGCGCGCGATCGGGAAGCTCACCGATCCCGATCAAAGCATCACTTTCGTGCGCTCGTTCGCGTACACGTCCGGGCCGCCTTACGGGCTGCTGCTCGATCAGCGCCTACCGGGGTGGCGCACGAAGCTCTCCGCGCAATCCGATCTCAGCATGCTTCTTGCCGCGACGCTGCCGCCTCACGCGCCTGCGTCAGCCGAAGCGCGCGCGCCCCTTTACGGCGCGGCCGCCATCCGCGTCGCCGAAGCTGAGCGCGCCCAGAAGGCCGAAGCCGCAAAGGCGCGCTACCGCGCGCGCCTCGTCGAAGGGCCCACGCTGCTCCTGCCTGGTGGGCGAAAATTTGCCTTCAGCTTCAATCCAAGCGCGCTCGTTTCATTGGGTGACGCCAATACCGTCTATCCCACCTTCCACGCCACCGCCGAATGGGGCACGCTCGACGTGACAGACGGTGTGTTGGTCCCCACCGATTTCAGCCACGCGACGGTGGCGGCACCCAAAGACACCAAAGGTCCGCATCTCGAAGGCCCTGGATGGACGCTCGAGCTCGCGGAGGGCTGGAGCGTGGCACCCGGAGCGAGAGACGGAAGTTACACCGTCACGAAGAAATGACGACGCGTGCCGTGGAGCCTGGCGGCTAGAGCGAGCGTAGGAAATTGATGATGTCTTGCTGCTGCGTAACGCTCAACCTCTTGAACCGCACGATGATCGCGTTTGCCTCGCTACCACGGCTATGGTGCGCCTCAATCGCCGTGATCAGATCCGTCGTTCGTCCGTCGTGCAAGAAGAAGACGCGCTGCCCAACGCCCCACAGCGGAGCGGTTCGAAACTCATCTGGGCCCGCGCCACCCTGAGTGATGCCGTCCGCCAATCCCTCTCCCATGTGGTGGACGAGAAGGTCGGACCAGAGGTTCACCGGTTGGTTGGATAGCGCGAGGCTCGGGCGGGTCGACGATCCGCTTGCGAGCGCCTTGCCCGTGGTGAACGATTGCGTATGACAGAAAACACAGCCTATCGTTGCGAACGTAGCCCGTCCGTTCACGATGGACGGCGTATCCGGAGCCGGTGTCGGCGGCGCCAGCATCCGCATGAAATCCGCAAACGCCTCAATGTCTGATACCACGGCAGTATTTTGATTTGCGGTGGACGTCGAGGGCGTAGTGAAGTTAAGCGTGTCCTCGGGAGTGGGATTCAGGACGCAGCCCGCAGTCTCCTCCCGCTCCTGCGGGAACAACTGGTTCGTGACCCCCATCTCAACGTTGTACGCCTCGCCGGCAAACATCAGGAGGGATTTGTTCTGTGCCTTCCACCCAAACCGAGTGATGGTCCCATCGTTGGCACTGTGGTTTGCATTGCCGCTCAGGTGCGCATTGGGGTGTCCGGAAATGCCCAGCGGCTTCTTAACATTCGAATGCGCGTTCATATTGGCGAGAATTGCCGAATCTGGTATCGCCTCGATGAGGCCTGCACCGAACACAGGCGTGGGGACACGAAAAATGATATTCGGATTTCCATTCTGGCCGGTCAATGGGTTTCCTGCAGGTAGGAAGTTCGGTTGAGCGATGGTGCAACCCGCAGCGTCGCTGCGGCCCGTGATGACGAATAGATTGTGTACGCCGCCGTCGTTGGTGCCGTCGGGACTTTTCTTAAAGCGTGCCTCGCGTATGGGACCATTTTGCGTAATGAACCACGGCACTACGTTTTTTGCCCCGTTTAGCGTGGCGATCGCAATTGAAGGGTTAGCTGCGGGACTGGATCCGCCGACACTTGGCTGCGCATGGCATGACTGGCAGCTATTAGAGTTGAAGCGGGCCCCGAGTCCATTATTCTGGCCTCCTGTCACGGACTCTATTTCGACAAACCTGGTGCGCCCATCTTGGAAGAACGCCGTTTCGTCTGCGCTCAGGTCATTCAGGGCAGTTCCAGCACCTGGCCCGCCACCACGTACCCCTGGATCCACTGGCGCAGTCGCCGCTTGACTGGGAATGTTGGCACACGTCAATGCCGCGCCAACGACTCCGGCGGCAATTTGGCAAACCATTGATTGTCTTTTTGTCATTGCCGTTCCTTACCGATTGCAAAGAAGGACGACTTGGCGGGACTATCGAAGTGCGGTGCCGCAGAAATTAACATCGAACACGACTAATTCGCGTCGAGACCGCGGGATTACCGCGGGCACCGGACCATACTCATGATGCAGGATCCGTGTCAACTGTCGCTCCGCCGCTGCATACCAGAAAGTGTTTGTGGAGCGTTGCGACCTCGACTCGAGGTGGGTTCCCGCAGCCACGACTGCCCCCGGCGCCAAGCCCTCACCGCCGCGGTGACGTCAGAGACGAACCCTGATATTGTGTGGCGCGCGCTCGAGGTGTATTCCGGCCATCCCGACCGCGCTGTGAATTCTTATTCCTTTAATCGACGATCAAGATGAGGTTCGCCATGAAACCCAAAGCCCTAGGTTTCCTATTGCTCGCGCTGGGGGTGACATCTAGTTTCGCCGCACTGAAGCAAGGCGACACCGCGCCCGACTTCAAAACTCAGGCTTCGCTAGCCGGCAAGGAATTTACGTTCTCGCTGCGCGACGCATTGAAGAAGGGTCCGGTGGTGGTGTATTTCTATCCCGCCGCCTTTACCGGTGGCTGTAATCTGCAGGCGCACACGTTTGCGGAGAATCATGACAAGTTCGCCGCCGCTGGCGCCTCGGTCATCGGCGTTTCGCTCGATAGCATTTCGCGCCTGAACGAGTTCTCGGCTGATCCCAAATATTGCGCCGGCAAACTGCCGGTGGCCTCGGATGAGAAGGGTGAAATCGCGAAATCCTACGATATCAAAATCGCGGACACCTATAACGGACAGGCCGTCGCCAAAATGAAGGACTCCCGCGGCAACGAGGTCGGTCACAGCATGGCGGAGCGTACGACCTTCGTCGTCGCGCCCGACAACAAGGTCGTTGCGACCATCGGTGGCGTTGCGGGCGACGCCAATGCCGAGCAGGCGCTTGCCGTTGTTCAACAACTGGCGGCAAAACGTACCGCGAGCAATTAAAGCGCGAGCGATTAACGCGCGAGCGATTAACGCGCTGGCGGGTGTTACCGCATGAAGCATTCACGGCTAAGTTTTGTACAGGGCGCCGTGGCGCTGGTCGCGCTCGCGACCGGAATCGCGAGTGCACACGATGCGTTGTCGAGTGCGAACGAGCCGGCCGCTGTACCCGATGCGGCCCACGTCGATTTTCGCTGGGATCAGAAGGTTCCATTGCGCGACGGCGTACGATTGAGTGCGACCGTGTACACGCCGCGCAATCAGAAGGCGCCGGCACCGTGCCTTTTCACTCTCACCCCCTACATAGGGCAGAGCTATCATGATCGCGGTATTTATTTTGCAGCTCATGGCTATCCGTTCCTGACCGTGGATGTGCGCGGCCGCGGCAATTCCGAAGGGCAGTTCGATCCGTTACTGCAGGAAGCGCATGACGGCTACGACGTGGTTGAGTGGTTGGCGAAGCAGCCGTATTGCAATGGCAAGATCTCCATGTGGGGCGGCTCGTATGCGGGCTACGATCAGTGGGTCACGGCCAAGGAATTTCCGCCGCATCTTGCGACCATTGTGCCGGTCGCGGCGCCTTACGCGGGTGTTGATTTTCCGATGCACAACAACATTTTCTACCCATATGACGTGCAATGGCTGACGTTCACGAGCGGGCGCACCTCGCAGGACAAAATCTTCGGGGACACCGCGTTTTGGAATGACAAGAACCGCCGGTGGTTCGAATCGGGCTCGCCCTTCAAGGACTTCGATACGCAGATCGGCGCCCCGTCGGCCATCTTTCAGCGCTGGGTACAGCATCCGCATCCTGATGCGTTTTGGGATGGCTACAATCCCACCGCCGAACAATACGCACGCCTGAGCATTCCGATTCTGACCATCACCGGATCTTACGACGGCGATCAGGCCGGCGCACTGACTCACTACCGCGAGTACATGAAGAATTCGTCGGCCGAGGGCCGTGCACGACACTACCTCGTCATCGGACCGTGGGATCACGCGGCGACACGCACGCCGCGGGCGGAGATCGGCGGCCTTAAATTCGGGCCGGCAAGTCTCGTGGATCTGCCGCAGCTGCATCTGGAATGGTATGCATGGACCATGCAAGGCGGCCCGAAGCCGGCGTTCTTGCAAAAAGCTGTCGCCTACTACGTCATGGGCGCAGAACGATGGCGTTATGCCGACAGCGTGGAGGGGATCACCGGTCAGTCGCTGCCGTACTTTCTGGATTCGAGCAGCAACGCTGCCGATGTGCTTGCGGCCGGTGCACTGGGATCGCAGAGCGGCAGTGGAAAGCCGGATCACTATGTCTATGACCCTCATGACTTGAGCTTCGCCGCCGACGAAGTAAACGCGGATTCCGCGGACTTGACTGATCAGCGCGCTGACTATGCGCGGCGCGGCAAGATGCTCGTCTATCACAGCGCCCCGTTCGAGAAAAGCACCGAGATCAGCGGCTTCTTCAAGCTATCCGCTTGGATAGGCATCGACCAGCCGGATACCGACTTTGCCGTGAGCATTTCTGAGATCCGCCCCGATGGGCGCAGCATCGCGTTGACGAGCGATTCAATGAGAGCCCGTTATCGGGAAAGCCAGCGCGAGCCGAAGGTGATCGCGACACGCGCACCGCAGCGCTATGACTTCGAACACTTCACGTTTGTCTCGCGCCAGGTCGGCCAGGGCAGCCGCCTGCGCCTGACTATCGCACCGATCAATTCGATCTTTGCCGAGAAAAACTACAACGCTGCGAAGCCCGTCGCCGAGCAATCGATGAGCGACGCGCGACCGGTGACAGTGACGCTATTCCACGACCGTGCGCACCCGAGCTCACTGTACGTACCCTTGGGGCAACCTTGATGTCGACCAGCACCTAGGGCGTGAAGAGCAGCAACCGCGCTGCAAGGACATTGAGAGAGTTAAGATGTATCAGGGTAGCTGTCTCTGCGGATCAATCAAGTACTCGATCGACGACAATCTCAAATGGATCGTCAACTGTCATTGTCGATTTTGCAGCAAAGCTCACGGAGCGGCCTTCACTACTCTGTTGATGATGCCTTTCAACAGGCTTCAAGTGCTGGAGGGGCAAACGCTGCTCTCCAGCTATGAAGTGAAAACTCTGAACTCCTTGAGAATGTTTTGTTCCCAATGCGGGACCCGGCTGTACAACCATTCTCCGTCGAAGGGAATGATCAGCCTCGTTGTCGCCACTCTGGATACGGACGCGAAGCTGCGTCCGATTGCCAACATAAATGTCGCTTCTAAATGTTCTTGGCATCAGATAACCGATGAGTTGCCTCAATATAATTCGAGCCCAAGCGCGGCGGAGTTTGGGCAACTGCTTTCGGGCTAAGATACGGTTGCGATGCCTGTTGCCACGTCCGCAGAAGCGCTTTCAGCTCACGATCATGGCAACGTGCTTGAATATCTTCGCAAGGAGGTGGGCGTCGATGAGGCCATGCGCACCAGGATGCGAGAGGCGCTGCTGAAAGTGAGCTAATCTCGTGCCCTCTGATGCCGATAACATCATCGATCTCTACGAGCGCAACGCGCAATACTACGTCGCCGATCGGCGTGGCGTGGGCTGGGACGAAAGGCCGTGGCTTGATCGATTCATTGCGCTGTTGCCGCAGGGTGCGCCGATACTCGACATCGGCTGCGGGTCCGGTGAGCCGATCGCTCGATACTTGATCGATCTAAATTACCCGCTCGACGGGGTGGATACCTCACCGACCCTCATTTCCGTCTGTCGTGAACGCTTTCCGAAGCAGCGTTGGCACGTGGCTGATATGCGCAACCTTAGGTTAGGAAAGACGTTTGGCGGAATACTTGCATGGGACAGTTTCTTCCACCTATCCCACGATGATCAGCGCCGCATGTTTGCAATTTTTAAGCGACATGCCGCCAGCGGTGCGGCCCTGATGTTCACGAGTGGGACCTCTCACGGTGTGGCCATTGGCTCATATCATGGCGAGCCGCTTTATCACGCCAGCCTGGCACCCGAGGAGTACCGTGCGCTGCTCGCAGCCAACGGGTTTCGTGTCGAGGCCCATGTCAGCGAAGATCCGAACTGCGGGTGTCATACGATCTGGCTTGCGCAGGCAGTTCGCTGAGTAGCAACGCGCACGCATCCGTGCGTACGACTTTTCTGCATCATCGACACCCTGACGAGCGCATCAATGCTGCCGGGCATCGACCGCAATGCTGAAGAATTACCCGAAAAAAGTCGTCTGAGGCGGTCACGGCCGCGAAAACGATATGTCAAAGACAATGCTACGATTTGAGAGGAGCCACGCGCTTCGCGTAGACCGTCGGTGTGACGCCAATCCATCGCTTGAAAGCACGAGCAAAACTGCGAAGATCGGAAAATCCCAGCTCTTCGGCCACGTCAGTCGGATGATGCCGTTGCTCCAGGAGGGAGCGCGCCGCGCGCTTGAGTGCGCGCTCGTTCAGCACGCGAAATGAAGGCGACCCTTCCATTTCCAGTCGCCGCCTCAGCGTGGCCACACTCAGACCGAGTCTCTTGGCTACTGCCCGCTGGGTGAAGAGATTATCCTCAAAAGCATCGATCACGCGCTCACGCGCGCTGCGGTGCCGAACACGCACGCTCTGATTGTGTTCAATCAGATCAATGATCTTTCGATAGATTGCTTGGGAGGAGGGGACAGGACCGCCGCGCGCAATCGGCGCCGAAGCCGCCTCCAGATCGTAGTCGAGCGCGTACGCATTGGATTTCCAGCGAATCGGCGCGGCCCAAAACTCCAAGTATCCCTGCGCGCCGGCGAGGCGGGTGCCTTTGATGTGCACTTTCCGAAGTCTTCGGTGCAATCCATTGTCCGATATGAGCACGAGCAACGCGTGCAAAAAAATTAACACGCTCACCATTGCAAATCTCATCTGCGAGGGGTCCATGCGCGCGGCGTAGGGAAAGCCACGGTCATCGATGATGTAGGCTAGCCGGTCCTCGCGCAGTTCCACGCGGTTGTATGTGCCACCGTGCAGCAGATTGTAAGCGTGCGCCACCGCTTTCATCGCTTCGAGCAGCGTGGCGCAGCTTGACAGATTCGAGAGCACCAAGGCGGTGGCGCCCGGCAGCAGCGGACGAGCCGAAAGGCCCCAGGTTTCATCATGGGCACTGATCGCCAGGCGCTCGAGGATACGAAAATAATCCGCGAGACTGACCGAAGCAGTGCGTGATCCATCGAGGATGTTTGCCGGAAGGTCGAGTCCGCGCAAGATATTCGGGAGCGACATCCCTGACTTCGCGGCGAGACGCACGAGCGGGCGAATGACTTTCATGGGTACTGCCAGCCTGGATGCGGCGGGGTGCAGATCGCGGCGGATGGGTCGAAGCACAGTCGTGAGCGAATTTGTCCTGTGAGCGTGATCGCCCCGGTCATCGACGACCGGCCGAGAACCTGTCTAGGATACCTGATTAGAGCCGCGACCTAAATGGATCGCAGGCCCATGTCCGTGCTCGGAAAACTTACAAAGGGGAGTGAACCATGTGTACCAAGGACATTCCAAGGGCTGCCGCGCGTGCAACAGGACGAATCGCTCGGTGGCCGGTGCGCTCGCTGGTCGGATTCGTTCTGGCCGCGGGAGTACTCTGGGCCGCCCCGATCCCTTCTTACGCTACTTCGCCGGTACTTGAGGCCACCTACACGACGTCGATTTCAAACGGCTGGGTGCAGGTGGAGCGCTGGCGCGATCCCGGAACGGCTTTCACGCAGGAAAGCTTCCCTCCGGACGGCCGTGGCAATCAGACCGGACAACGCGTCACGTTCTTCAACGGCATTGCGACGCCGAACTCGGCGCGCTTTCTGCTGTACTACGCGCCCAGTTGGAATACCAATCCGAAAGCGACCCCCGTGTTGCTCGTACACGGCGCCAATCAGGATGCGGATCTGGCCTGGGCCAATCCAAATGATGAGGGCGCTTACGGTTGCGGACAGGCAAGCTGCCCGACAACCGGTCTCATGCAATCGCTCGTCGCAGGGGGCTTTAAGGTCTTCGCGATCGGGTTTGCGCACAAGAACGGGGATGGCTACTTTTGGGCCGAGGAAATCGAGGATGCCATCCAGGTCATCAAGTCACGTACCGGCGCGCTGAACGTCGATGTCGTCTCCTGGTCCAAGGGCGCGTTCAATGCCCGCATGTACGTCTCGTCGGTCAAGCAATCCTGGGGTACGGCCTATCAAAGTGACATCCGTCACCTGATCATGGCGGGTGGACCAAACAACGGCATCGATCTGTCGTTTCGCCATGGCTGGTATTTCAGCCTGCCTGTCTACCCCGCCTGCGGCGGAACCATTGACGGACCCACACCTCATGACAAGTTGGTGTGTTATGGCGTTTGGCAAAACGGTCCGCAATGGACGTATTCCTCGGCCTACTTTCCGGGCTCCGCACAGATGCTCAAGCGCTGGGACTCGGTTTATTCCTTACCCACCACCGAGCAGGACTGGTACACGACCTATTACGGTGGCCAGGGATTCTACACGCACGGCAATGGCATCGTTGCTTACATGGGTCCATCTTTGGTCGACACGGTACGCTCGGCCGGCACTTCCAGCAGCGTCAAGGTTTACAACCTCTGCGGCAATATGAATAACATTGCTCTGTTGCACAACGAGCATACGGGACCCTCGGATGGGGTCCTCTTCATCGCCAGCTGCAACGATTCGACGGGCATCACCAATTTCGGGGGCTCGGCGGTCATCGCGGTCAATCATCTCGGTCTGGGCTGGAACACGCCTGCCGTCAATCAAATCACGGCCTGGCTCAACGCGCCGTGAAAGCCTTGTTCGCCAAGAATGTCTCGTTTACGGGAGTTGCAATGCCTTCACGCGTCACGTCTGCGATGGTATGCGGATTCGTCTTGTCAGTTTGGAGTGAGGCCGGCGTGGGACAAACCGTCACTCAGAGTGCAGTCGCATCCGATACGGGGCTGGCGGAAATCATCGTCACAGCGACCCGCCGGTCGGAATCCCTTCAGAACGTCGCCGGCCAGGTTACTGCCTTGACCGGCAGCGCCCTGGATCAGATGAACGCGAAGGACTTTGACGACTTCGCCGGCTTCGTACCGGGCTTGAGCTACGCATCCACGGGAGCCTCCACGAATCTCATTGTGATCCGCGGCATCACAACCGGATCGCAGCTCAGCAGCGCAATCGGATTGTATCTCGACGACGTGCCGCTCGGCGCCAGCACTTCTTTTGGTATCGGGTATCAGAGCCTGAACATCAATACTTTCGACTTGAGCCGGGTGGAAGTGCTGAACGGCCCGCAGGGCACATTGTACGGCGCAACGTCGTTGGGCGGCACGGTGAAATACATCACGGCCGCGCCGGATCTCAAAGGATTCAGCGCGGAAGCGGGTGTGGGGGTTTCCTCGACCGAACACGGCGGCATCAACCATACCTACACGGGTATGGTGAATCTGCCGTTTGGAAACGGCATCGGTGCGGTGCGAATCGACGGCTATCAGGATTATGACTCCGGGTACACAAAGGATCCGATTTTCCACCGCGACAATCAGGGTTGGAGCCGATCAGAAGGCGGGCGCTTCTCGCTGCTGGTGCAGCCGACCGATGCACTCGATGTTCGACTCAGCGCATCCACGCAACACATCCCGAGCGAAAGCGCCGATGTGGCCTTTCGCGATCCGGTAACCCACCAGCCGACCTATGGCACTTACGATCAGGCGTATCCGACATACCAGCCTTCGAACTACAGTTTGACGCTGTATTCCGGCGTCGTGAGCTATGACTTTGGGTTTGCCAAACTGACCTCGATCAGCGGCTACCAGACCAACAATGGAACGAGCGACACCGATCAAAGCCTCGTCTACCAAGCGGCGCTCGCAGGATTTGGCGGGGGAGCTGATCCCTGGAGTCTGTACGTCAACACGACGACGAAGAAATTCACCCAGGAGCTGCGCCTCGCGTCGCATGACAACACCTACTTTCAATGGTTGGTGGGCGGCTACTTCGACACGGAGAAAACCTCCGAAATTGTGGACTTGCTTGACCTCGCGAACCCGGGTGGCACTTTTTTTGGGCTTTCACCCTTCACCAGTTTTCTGCCGAGCACCTACCGTGAATACGCCGCTTACGCCGATGGCACGGTTTTCATCACCAAACAGTTGGAACTGGGCTTAGGGGTCCGTTACAGCAAGCAGCGACAAGCGTACGAGGAAACCATTTCGGGGCTGCTCGCAACCGGTTCGGCTGCGGTATTCACACCGCCGGTCGCCACCTCGGACCAAAGCGTCATGACCTATTTGATCAATCCAAAGTTCCATATCACGGATGACTTGATGGTCTATGCGCGGGCCGCCAGCGGCTTTCGGCCCGGCGGTCCCAATTTCGTGTTGGCGCCCGGGCTGGGAAACCCGACGTTTGCCGCCGATAGCCTTTGGAACTACGAGATCGGCGAGAAGGCGACCTTCTTGGACAAGCGAGTGACCCTGGACTTCGACGTCTACGACATCTTGTGGAAGAACATTCAGGTGACCGTTAACAATGGCGGCGTCAATCAACTGGAAAACGCCGGCACGGCGCGGGTGAAGGGAGCCGAGCTGGCATTGAGCTATCGCATTCTCGCGCCGCTCACGCTGAGCGCATCGGCGGCCTACACCGATGCGCGCTTGACCAGCCCCGCGCCGGTGCTGGGTCTTGCGGATGCGGGGGCACGCCTGCCGCTGTCGCCGCGATTCAACTTTGCCCTGATGAGTACGTACAATTTCAACATTGTCGAGAACTACACAGGTGCCGTGACGCTCACCGATCGCTATGTCGGCGGCCGCAACGCGGGTTTTGGCACGCCGGTGAGCCCGCTTTATGCATTGGGTTCGTACAATACGACAGACTTGAACCTGTCGATCTATGCGCCGCATGGGTTGGAGGCGAGCTTGTTTCTGAAGAATGTCTTCGACAAGGCGGGCGAGGTTTCCGCCGCGACGCTCGCGAACCAATACAATCCCGCCGCACCTGTTCCTGTTTATATTTCCCAGCCACGAACGGTCGGCGTCGCCCTGAAAGTGAAGTTCAACTGATACTTGCGCAGCAGTCTCCAAAATCGCCGCCGATCGAAGCATGAACGCACGCCACACGATGGACTCGGTCGTTGATTTAAGCTTTTGTACGGCGGAGACCACGACCGGAAGAGTGCGCGGTTTGATCAATTCCGCCATCCGCCAATTCAAAGGCGTGCCTTACGGTGCCCCTACCACGGGGGCCAATCGTTTCAAGCGACCACAGCCTGCCAAGCCGTGGAGCGGTGTGCGCGATTGCTTCGGATACGGACCTGCCTCTCCTCAACTCCCGTCCGATATCGGCAATGACTACGCACGACTCGTGCAATTCGACCTCAATGTTGCCCTTGGAGGTACGAGCGAGGACTGCCTCCGATTAAACATCTGGACACCGGGCACGGGTACCGGCGAAAAACGTGCCGTCCTCTTTTCCATTCACGGCGGCGGTTTTGCCTTAGGTTCCGGCAATAACCCCCTGTATGACGGCGCCAGGCTCGCCTATTTCGGAGATGTGGTTGTCGTGACAGTCACGCATCGATTGGCCAGCTTCGGATACCTGAATCTCGCCGCCATGGATTCATCGGGTGACTGGGTCGACTCCGGGGCGTGCGGCATCTTGGACTTGGTGGCGGCCCTGGAGTGGGTGCGCGACAACATTGAAAATTTCGGCGGCGATCCAGGGCGCGTCATGATTTTCGGACAATCCGGCGGCGGCTGGAAGGTGAGCGCACTGCTCGCCATGAATGCGGCTTGCGGTTTGTTTCACCGAGCCGCGATTCAAAGTGGATCATTGCTCAAACACGTATCGTGGGATGAGAGTGCGCGCGTGAGCGAGGCGTTCTGCAAGAAACTGGGCTTGACGAAGTCACGCCTGCACGAAATCTCGGGCATTCCTTGGACGACATTGCTGGCAGTGCAGGCAGAAATTGGCGCCCATGCGTTCGCGCCGGTACTCGACGGCGTCAACCTGGCGGCCGATCCATTCACTCCCGCCGCGCCTCCGCAGTCGGCAGACGTTCCGCTCATTGTGTCGACCGCACTCGATGATGCCGGCCTATTTTTCGATAATTTCAGCTTGACCGAAACGCAGCTGGCGGCCCTGCTGCGACAGCGCTATGGCATCCAGGCAGATCGAATGCTCGGCTTGTACCGCGAGCATTTTCCCAGCAAGTCGCCTTACTTGCTGCACACTCAGATGATTACCGACGCGAGCTTCAGGCGTTTCGCCAATTGGCAGGCCGAGCGCAAAGCAGATCAGGCACGCGGGGCGGTGTACGCCTATCTGTGGCAGTGGAGCAGCCCGGCCTTTGATGCGAAATTCGGCGCGGCCCATGCGATGGACGTGGCAGCCTCACTCTTCAATGACCGAGAAGCGATCCTGGGGGCCGGTTCTAAAGATGCGCAGACGATGTGCAGCACGCTCGCCTCAGCCTGGGTGAATTTCGCCAAGACCGGGGATCCCAACAACACGAACATACCCAATTGGCCGAAATATGATGCAAAGCGCCGTTCGACGATGATTTTTGGACCGGATACGCAGGTCGCGAATGATCCGTATGCCGAGATTCGCGCCTTCTGGGCTACCATGCCTGAACCTGACAGTGTATTGGGATAGCAATCAAAACTGCTGAGTGACATGAGACTTAGAGGTCGGACCGCTCTCATTACCGGTGCCGCGGACGGAATAGGCAAGGAAATCGCGCTTGCCTTTGCGCGAGAAGGTGCGAGCGTGGCCATCGCGGATATCGCGCCCGAGAGTGCCGCGGCCACGGCTGGCCACATCAATGAGCAAGGCGGTCAGGCCGTCGGCGTGCCCATGGACGTGACCCTCGAGCAGAGCGTTTCTGAAGGCGTCGCAGCGATCATCGGTATGTTTGGAGGCATCGACATTTTGGTAAGCAATGCCGGCGTGCAAATCGTGCGTCCCATTGAAGAGCTTTCCTTTGCGGAGTGGCGGCGCGTCCTAGCGGTGCATCTTGATGGGGCATTCCTGACCACGAAAGCCTGTCTGCCCGCGATGAAGGCGTCCGGGCGTGGGGGCACGATCATCTACATGGGCTCAGTCCATTCGAAGGTCGCCTCACCCCTCAAGGCACCCTATGTCACCGCCAAGCATGGACTGGTGGGACTCGCCAAAGTCGTGGCCAAGGAGGGTGCGCCATTCGGTGTGCGCACAAACGTCATTTGCCCTGGATTCGTGCGCACGGCGCTCGTCGATAAACAAATCCCCGAGCAAGCGATCGCGCTGGGGATTTCCGAAGAGGAAGTCATCAGAGATGTCATGCTGAGAGAAACGGTGGACGGCGAATTCACGTCGCGACAAGATGTCGCCGAAGTTGCTTTGTGGCTGGCCTCGTTTCCTTCGAATGCCCTGACCGGCCAGTCAATCGTCGTGAGCCACGGCTGGCATATGCAGTAAAGCTCGTACGCTGAACCTCAATCGTAGAATGCAGGGACTAGCCTGAGCTGATCTGTTTGGCGTTTGTCATGATTTATGAACAATGTCGCCTTGTACGCTGCGATCAACTGCCTGACTCTTGTCATTGAGGCGATTGATTGCGCCTTGTCGGTATTGAGGGACGGAACGATATTCTTCTCAAAATTCTCTTGCAAATGAACAACGTCGCCCGACAGGATGATGAAGCCGGAAGCCTTTAGATGGACCAGCAGTGACTGGTGGCCGGGGGTGTGCCCGGGCGTGGACAGCAACATGACACTTCCGTCGCCGAACACATCGGTGTCGCCGTCGATGAGCTGAAGGTTTTTCGGCTTTCCTAACAGCTTACGCGCCAGTGCCATCAATTGATTCACATTGTCGTTCGGTCCGTTGGGAGAATGTATCCAGCTATACTCAGCTTGTTGCATCAGTATCGTGGCGTTGGGGAACAGCGCCATGTTACCGATGTGATCTCCGTGCGTGTGCGATACGGCCACGCGACCGATGTCGCCGGGCTTTAAGGCGATTTTGGCGAGCTGATCAGTGAGCGACTTGTCGAGGTGATAGACAATCAATTTTGGCAAGGTGGACCAACCTTTGGGATCATTGAGCGAGGATTCCGGGACACCGGTATCCCAAAGAAGCCACTCGCTTCCGTGCTTGATCAGCCAACAAGTAGAAGAAAATTCGATATCGCGCCCGACGTTTTCGCCCGGCGTCCATACCGACTCATCGTTTGCGAGGGAATGACCACAGTCCAATCTATAGAGTTGTCCGGCAAAGCCCGCACGACCTGGATCGGGTAGTTTGGAGTGGGCATTCGCATCTGTCGTGCCTCCGAACACGAGCATGAGCGCAAGCACGGCAAGTGATCCCGCTACGCTTGTCTGTCTCAACATGACGACCTCTCCTTCTGTTTGACCTTAATGCGAGTTTCCCAGATCAAGTCGAAGCCGTCCAAAGGGCAGGGCACTGCGGGCTCCACGCCCCAAACCACTTCCTCACCGCCTTCGTTATACTTCTTCGTAACCCCATCATGAAGCGTCACGTTCTCATCTTCGGTCTGGTCGGCGGCATCCTCATCGCCACCCTCCAATACACCGAATACCGTTTCGTCATCATCGAGCACTCAGTCGAGATCTACATCGCGATTGTCGCCATTCTCTTCGCGATCTTTGGTATCTGGCTCGGTCTGCGCATCGCGCGCCGGCGCGAACCCACTCGCGAAGCGGGCGAGGTGAGGGAAGTGCTTGTTGTCGCACAAGCCACCGCGCTTGAACCGTTTACTCCCAATACGGCCAACCAGCAAACTCTCGGTATCACTGCGCGAGAGCTCGAAATTCTTGCCCTGATCGCCCGCGGCTTCAGCAATCGCGAGATTGCTATGCGGCTTTTCGTTTCCGAGAACACCGTCAAGACACACTGTGCCCGCGCGTTCGGGAAGCTCGGAGCCGCCCGTCGCACGCAGGCCGTCCAGCGCGGCCAAGAGCTGGGGCTACTGCCGTGACCCAAGTCACCCGAAAGCATGATATCTGCTTCATTCCCGGCAAAATCATCCTAAAGGATGACGACACCAGGCCCAGTTACAGCGCATCGTGACTCCATCCTCACTCGCAACGGGAGCGTCACTTGAAGAAAACCGTCCTCACCTTCGGCCTCATCGCCGGCCTCATCATTTCCGTCCTGATGGGCGGCTCGCTGCTCCTCGCCGACAAGATCGGCTCCGGCCACAGCATGGCGCTCGGCTACACCATCATGGTGGCGTCATTCCTGCTCATTTATTTCGGCATCCGCAGCTACCGAGACAACGACCTTGCCGGCCAAATCTCCTTCGGCCGCGCCTTCACCTGCGGCATCCTGATCACCCTCGTTACCACAGTCTGCTACGTCGCGATGTGGGAGGTCCTGTACTTCAACTTCATGCCCCATTTCATGGATGGCTACTTCGCCGCACAGATTCACAAGGTCCAATCCTCCGGGCTTGACCCCTCCACCACCGCCGCGCAGGTTGCCGCTATACAGCATTCACAGCAGCTCTACCAAAACCCGTTCGTGAACATGGCCTATACCTTCATCGAACCCTTTCCCGTCGGCCTTATCATTACTCTCATCTCCGCTGCCGTCCTCCGCCGCAAGGGTCCTCTGAAACCCGCCGCCGTTCACGCAGGCATGAGCGCATAAGAAAAAGGCCGGAGGGTAGGCCACGGCCTTTCGAAGGGCGGATGTGGTGCGTTTTCCTAACCACCTCGCGGGGCAGGTCTAAGGGGTCCTTCTCACGGTCCTTCATTCAGGGGGATATAGTAGCGACAGGCTCGTTACCTGAGGATTTAGCATGAGCAAGATTACTTATGAAATCGTTCGACATGACGGAGGCTGGGCATACAAGGTCGACGAAACATTCTCGGAAGCTTTTAGGACCCATGACGAGGCGCGCAAAGCCGCGGAGCTGGCGGCGAGAGAGCAGGCGGAGCCGGGGGAGGCGACGGTCATCTCTTATGAAGACAAAGCGGGCCATTGGCATAAGGAAAAGTCTGCGGGAGATGATCGGCCTGAGGCGGACGTCGAGGGTTGACGACGCACTACTGCCGCAACCCCCGGGCGCGCGCAACTGACATACAGAAACCGCGTGGAATGCATGCCGGCGCGTTAGCCGGTGCTGCCATCCCATTAGGCTAACTTATTGCTTCTTGGTTGAAGTAGCCGCGGCAGCAGGCGTCGCCGTAGCGGTCCTCTTGGCTGCTGCGGCCGATTCATCGGCACGGGCGCCGGCGAGCATGTCTGCAAGTGCGTAGTTGCCCTCGTGACAGGCGTACTCGAAGATTCGACCCTTGGAAGCGCTGAATTCATATTCGCCGCTCCACGAGGTATCCCATACGGTCGGATCCTGAACTCTGAATTGATAGAGAATCCGATGCGCTCCCACGCGTGTAAATCTTTCGGTGACTTTCAACTCTTTCCAAGCGCCCTGTAGCGCCGTCGCTTGAGGGAAGTTGGTCGTCTCGATAACAAGCGTTGGACCCTCGTACCAACCTATCGAGTCGCCCATCCACGGCCGCAGTCCGTCGGTGCGATGCTTGCCGCCGATATGAATCATGCGCACGTCGTGCACCATTTCTACGACAATGGCCACCGTGTCCTTGGTTTGCGCGATCTCGTAATTATTGTTGTAAAGCAAAGGCAACATCACCGGTCCGGCGCTGTAGCCGAACGAGCTCAAGCAGCGTTCAGACACGGCCATATTCTCAGGGTTTTCGCCCCGGTGCGCATATTGCTCCAGTCCGGGAGCCCTGACGCCCGTCTTGTAGGGCGGCAGACGTCCATCGACAGGATCAGTAATAAAGGAGCTTCGCGGTTCGCCGTTTACGCGCATCACCGTAGTTCCCGGGTCGATCCACGCGGCGTTGTAACCGCATCCTGCGCCACTGAACCCAAGGCCGCACTCGTGCGGTAAGTCGGTGGTTTTCACCTTCGGGTCCCTAGGTGCGTTGTCCGCGGCGAACAATTGAGCGCTACTGCCCTCGATCTTCGCGACCTCTTCGGTGGTCATAACCTTGCGGGTGCCATACTCTTTTGGACGCTCGAGTACTGTTAACGTTGCGTTCGTCCAGGTACCCTCGAGATCGGGCTGACCATAAGCGTTCATTGGCGCCTTGTAAGCACCGGAGGCCGGCGCGGCTTCGGTTCCGAACACGGTAGGCGGCGTCAGTGCCGAAATGGCCGCGCCGACCAGTAATGCGGCAAATCTCTTCGCGCTCATTTCAAATGCTCCTTAAGTCGCCAAACAGTCACTCTCTGCCTAAACAGTCACCCACGTGAGTCTGCGATAAGTCTGGGCTGATCACCATGCCAAATCAATGCCGGCTCGTGTTGCCGTGCGGTGAACAGTTTCTAGGCATATTTTGGAACGGCGCGGCTCGCGAGTACGCAAGTTGAGAGCCCCGTGACGCCGGCAGCGCAGAGAGGGCTGCCGGCATCGGAACTGAACAAACTACTTCGCGAGACTCTTCGCCGCCTGCTTGATGAGCTCCGCCACGGCTTCCGGCTGTGAAACATAGACTGCGTGGCTGCCCCTCACCTCGACGACACTGGAGCCGGCGCGCTTTGCCATGGCTCGCTGCGCGGCCGGGGGGATCATCCGATCGTTGTTTGCGACTAGATACCAGCTCGGCTTGCTAGCCCAAGCAGCCTGGGTCACCGCGCCATTGAGCGCGACAACACCCCAAGGGACCTGGGAATTCGCCATGAACTCCGCCTTTTCCGGCGCCACGTCGGCTGCAAAGCTGGCAGCGAACTTGGCCTTATCGAGCGCCAGGAAGCCGTCCTGCGGAGGAAGGATGGGGGGAACCGGTGCGCCCGGCGGCGGATCCTTGATCAGCGATGCGACGGACTCGCCACTGTCGGCGGCAAACGCAGCAATGTAAACCAGACCTGAAACCTGCGGATCATTGCCGGCTTCGGTGATTACGACCCCTCCGTAGGAATGGCCGACCAGAATCACCTCGCCTTTCTGCTCCGCAATTGCGCGCTTGGTTGCCGCCACATCGTCGGCAAGCGAGGTGGTGGGATTTTGCACAATGCTGACACGATAGCCATCTGTCTTCAGGATCCGGTAAACGTCCTCCCAGCCCGAACCGTCGACGAATCCGCCGTGAACCAGGACGACCGCTGCGAGATCGGTATTTGCATTAGTAGGCATGACAAGCTCCCAAGTGTTCGTGATGTTTTGTTTGCAGACCTGACGCTACGTCAGAACTCATGGCTACTTTTTACGCCGGTGGTACGTAAATTTTAAGTTCATGTTTATTCAGTATTATTGATATAATCTCAATAATGGAAGTGAGCACAAAACAGCTGCGCGCGTTCCGTTTGGTAGCGCAACATCGCAACTTCACACGCGCTGCAGAGTCGCTTTTCATTACGCCATCGGGCTTGAGCGTGCTGATCAGAGCACTGGAAGGTCGCGTCGGCTTCCGTTTGTTTAACCGCACCACGCGCCACGTGGAGCTCACGCCTCATGGCGGTGAACTGCTCGCCGTCATTCAGCGCAACTTAACGGAGCTGGACGCCGCGATTGCGAGTATCGGGCGTAATCGCAGTCAGCAGTCGATATCGCTTGGCACGACGCCGCTCGTCGCCGCCAACATTCTGCCGCCAGCGATGCGTGCGTTCAGAGAGCAGCGGCCGGACGTGCGGATTCGATTGTTCGATGCTGACTTGCCGACGCTGATCAAAATGGTCGAGGCCGGTAAGCTCGACATGAGCCTTGGAATATTCAAGGCCATGGCAGGCGTGCGGCGCGAGCCTTTTTTCCGCTTCTCCCTAATGGCTGCTCGAGCTGCGAAGGACGACTCGCCGCCACGCGCGACAACAACGTGGTCCTCACTCGACGGGGAGACCTTGATCATGCTGTCGTCGGGCCACCCTCATCAACAACTCATCGACAGGCACCTCGCCCAAGCCGGCATCAAGGTACAGATCGGATCCGTCGTCAATCTGCTCGACACGCAGATTGCCCTGGTCGAAGCAGAGGAGGGCATCGCCATCATTCCGTCATTTGGAATGCCGGTGTGCCGCAACCGAAAAGTGGTGGTGAGTCAATTGATCAGCCCGGTGGTGCGCTTCGACTTTCACCTCATCAGCAACCGTGGCAGGGAGCTGCCGCCGGGAGCCGATGAGTTCACTTCCTTCCTCAAAAGCTACATTGCCTCCTGGGCGGGACGCGCGGGTGTACTCTGAGCCACAGGACTGGCCCGCCAAAGACCTCCGCCAAATCCGGGTCCATCTTTGGAACTTCCAAACCTGTGAGGATCTAAACCAACAAGCAGCGGTCGCCTCGTCATGCATCGACAACCATCACTCTTTGTGACTCTTGCGGGTCTGATTGGCATGGGACTCTCGGGCTCCGGGTTCGCCGTGGCTCACGCTGCGGGTATCGGCAATGGCAGCGCCGGTCATGGCACCGGCTTCCACAACAGCGGCAAGGGACACGGCCACCGAGGTGGTTGGCACGGGGAGCATGGCTTCGGGGGCGGAAGGCATCGCGGCGGCGATTTTAGGAGCTGGATCCTCCCCGGTCATGGCGTGTACTTCGCCGCTATCCCGTCGTACTGCAAACTCGTCTACTGGAACGGCGCAGCATATTACTACGCTGACGATCTCTACTATGTATGGAGCGGAACTGATGGGGGTTACCAGCAAGTTCAGCCGCCCGCCGGCCTCGAAGAGCAGATCAATTCCCAAGCATCGGATACAGAGCTCTTCGTATTTCCCAACGGGGACCAAACTGGTGAGCAATTGGAGCGTGATCGCGCGGCGTGTCACCGCTGGGCGGTCGAGCAAGTCGGCTTCGATCCGAATGCGGCGGTACCGCACACCCAAACGTTAAAATCTTTGGCGCTGAAGCGTGCCGGCTACCTTCACGCCGACGCGGCATGCTTAGAATCCCGCGACTACAGCGTGGAATAGCGGCCTCTGAGCGTCGTCGGCGTAGTGCGTAGCGCAGCGGATGAGCGACCGGGCAGGCGAAGGAGTCTATCGATGAAAACCATCAAGACATATTCGACGAGAGTCGAAGCGGAGGTGGCGAGGATTGCGTTGGACGCCGCCGGCGTACACTCCGTCGTTGTCGGGGTGGGTGCCGGCATGGAAGGCGGAACCGGGGGCGTGCAATTGCTCGTGGAGGATGAATCCGTCGAACGGGCTCTGAAAGTGCTTGGAGGGGCGTGAGCGAGAAGGACACCAAGGGTCCGTGGGTTACGCGCCCTGGTGGGTCTCGCTCTCGATCACAGCTCCTGAACATGCATGGATGAGAATCCTTAGATAAACCATTGATGTGTCGCGACTGCCCTGGCGAATGAGATCACCGACATATGGGGGTGTGACTGGATTTCGAACAGAAATCCGACTGCGCCCATGATCAGGCTGTTCACGACGAAGGCGCCGGCGAGGGCGGTGAGTTTGGAAGAGAGGGTGCTCATTTGCGTCTCCAAGCCGTAAGTGGGTGTCATCGTTTCTTACCTCCACAACACAGCAAGGGACGTGCCAGTTGCAAGGAAGTGGAAAAAAGGGTC
>Ga0210383_10001188_pt1 | contig 23952 bp, 19 predicted proteins | sample IncBWC14OmetaG_FD_160072 | JGI IMG/M metagenome (GOLD analysis project Ga0210383, IMG submission 160072) | Forest soil microbial communities from Barre Woods Harvard Forest LTER site, Petersham, Massachusetts, United States - Inc-BW-C-14-O ... | reverse complement strand
TCCGGCATCAGTAAACCGGTCGGAGGTTTCATTGCGCCGTCCGATCTGGTGCGCGGCCTAACCCCATCTCAAATACGCGATGTCTTGGCCCTGCCGTTTCTGCCAAACTCGATGACGATCGTAAAAATTCCAGCCGGGACCTTCGTTCTCTATGGTACAGCAGCTCCCATCCTCGGGAACTTCGCGGCGAACCCGCCAAGTATTCCAAGCCCTGGTCCATGGGGTCACGGCGGTGTGATACAAGGCGATCTGATCGGCATTACGTCGGACCCAAACGCTAGGAATGCGGCTTTCGTGCCGGCCGGCGACTATGTGAACCAGCAGCCGATCGGCGTATTCGCCCTCTCCTACCAACCGCGTGGTGGAGGTGGCAATGCAGGAGCTGTAGCGGAAGCGCTGGATCTGGCGGTCCCGCCGCCGCAGTTCAGTGACATGGACAACGTCTACAATAGTCTGGATCTGCTCAATATTGGCTATCCTGGACCGCTGCAGTCGGCCTTGATGCAGCTCGATGGTGAGGCCTACGCGGACTTTGCCTCCGTTGAAATCGCCGGAGCGAAGATGTTCATGGAGAGGTCGGCGGTCCCGCTATTGGAATCGATATCCGGGGCAATCCTGCGTTTCTGGTTGGGGGCGCATTGAGCTACGAGCGGAGCGGGTTGTCCACCAGCGGGATATCTGGAAATGGCAACATCGACACCTACGTCGCTGGCCTATACGCAAGTTACGAAGACGCACAATGGTATGCCGACGCCACAGTTGGCTATGCGTATAGCCATGGCGCCTTGGAGCGTTCCGTGGTATTCCCTGGCGTTTCCCGTACTGCGCAAGGCAGCCCGAACGCCAACGAGTTTCTTTCTACCGCAGAGACCGGGTACCGCCTATCTGCCGGGGAACATACTGCGGTGACGCCCTTTGCCATGTTTCAGGGCATCGTTATCGGCCAGAATGCGTTCGGTGAAAGCGGCGCCGGTGCAATCGATCTGCATGTCGGTAGCCAGACCTCGGCCTCGGCAAGCAGCGTTCTTGGTGTGCAGCTCTCGCATCGACTGGACATCGGATCAAAGTGGCCGCTTCTAATGACGTTACGTGCGGGCTGGGGCCACGACTTCGCCAACATTGGTCGTTCTATCAAGGCGAGCTTCGAGGGCGCGCGGGGCCCTGCGTTTACGGTGAACGGTGCGCCTGCGGCACGGGATTGGGCGGTCGTCGGGACCGGGCTCGCGGTCCGGGTAAAGGGCGTTGACTTGTTCGTCCACTATGACGGCCTGGTGGCGGGAACTCAGTGGACACAAAGCGGAACGGTCGGAATCCAATTTGCCTTTTAGAGACAGGAGTCAGGAGTCAGGATTCAGGAGTCAGGAGAAGGGGCACGGATCTCCGCTTTATCGATGGTTGTGAGTCGATGGCTTTTGGACTTGATTCAAGACGTGGATCTTTATTTTTTGCTCTCGCAATATTTAGCTTCGTCTGACTCCTGAATTCTGACTCCTGACTCCTGACTCCTGATTCCTGACAAATGCTGCTCGAAGTCGAAAATCTCCGGACCTACTTTTACACGCGAAGCGGCGTGATTCGCGCGGTCAACGATGTCTCCTTTTCACTAAGCCGAGGTGAGACGCTGGGAATCGTGGGTGAATCGGGGTCCGGCAAATCGGTGACTTGTTATTCGATCCTCGGCCTCATTCCCAAGCCGCCCGGAAAGATTGTTTCCGGTCAGGCGAACTTCGGTGGCGTGGACTTGCTCAATTGCCCGGAGGAACAGTTGCGGCGGATTCGCGGCAAAAGAATCTCGATGATTTTCCAGGATCCAATGACCTCGCTGAATCCCTATATGCGGGTGTCGGACCAGGTTGTCGAGCCGTTACTGGTGCATGAAAAAATAAGCCGCTCACAAGCACTGGCCAAGGCGATCGAGAGCCTGGAAGAAGTCGGCATTCAGGACGCAGGGAGCCGGATCAACCTCTATCCTCACCAGTTCTCCGGAGGCATGCGTCAGCGGGTCATGATCGCGATGGCACTGATCAGCCGGCCGGAGATTCTAATTGCCGATGAGCCGACAACCGCCCTGGATGTGACCGTGCAGGCGCAAATTCTCGAGTTAATCAAGCAGCGCCAGAAAGATTTGGGAACGGCGGTGATATTCATCACGCACGATCTCGGCGTCGTTGCCTCATTTTGCAGAGTGGTGAATGTCATGTACGCCGGGCGGATCGTCGAGTCGGCATCAACGGACGAAATATTCGCTCGTCCGATGCATCCGTATAACGCGGCGCTTCAACAATCGATCCCGGCGTTGCACAAGAAAGGAGAATTCTTATTCACTATTCCCGGCTTCCCGCCCGATCTCACGATAGACCTTCCGGGATGTTCGTTTGCCCCCCGCTGCGCCTACGCTACCGATCCTTGCAAAGAGCAATCTCCTTCGCTCAAGGAGATAATTTCCAGCCATCGAACGGCTTGCGCCCGTTACCAGCGAGGGGAGATCTCGGATGTGCGGATCAGCAACGTTGCTCCTCTCGTATGAGCGTCTTCCTCGAAGTCGACAACCTCAAAAAGCATTTCCCGATTTATAAGGGCACAATTTTTCGTCGGAAGGTTGGATCGGTCAAAGCGGTCGACGGCGTCAATCTTCAGCTTAAAACGGGGGAGATTCTTGGTCTGGTGGGCGAGTCGGGCTGTGGCAAATCAACGTTGGCTCGCAGTATCATGCAGCTTCTGCCGACGACGGATGGAGCGGTCGTTTTGGAAGGAAGAGATCTTTCGAAAATCAGCAAACGAGCCATTCGGGCGGAACGGGTGAATTTCCAGATGATCTTCCAGGATCCGTACGCTTCGCTCAATCCGCGGATGACAGTTTACGATGCGCTGGCGGAGGCGATACGGACGAGGCAAAAGGCGAGCGGCAACTTGCTAGTGTCAAAGGTGGCCCAGCTCATGATGACAGTTGGGTTGCCGCCCAATCAAATGCGACGGTATCCTCACGAATTTTCCGGCGGTCAACGCCAGCGTATCGCCATTGCTCGAGCTCTGGCACCCGAACCGAGGTTGATTATCGCCGATGAACCGGTTTCGGCTCTGGATGTCTCGATCCAGTCGCAGATCCTGAATCTCCTCTTGCGGTTATGCCGGGAGCGTGCGCTGACGATGGTTTTCATCTCTCACGATATTTCGGTGGTAAAATACATTTCCGACCGCATCGCGGTGATGTACTTGGGTCGCCTCGTTGAAGTGGGGCCGGCCACGGAGATCGTCGAACGGCCGCTCCATCCGTACACGAGAGCGCTGATCTCGGCAGTCCCGATGCTTGATCCCTTGGTGGAGCGTGCGCGACGGCGGATCATTCTGGAAGGTGATCCGCCATCGCCGACGAATCCTCCGCCAGGATGCGCATTTCATCCTCGTTGTCGCTATGCCATCGAGGCGTGCAAATTCCGACCTCCGGAACTCGAGGAGAAAGAGCCAAATCGCGCGGCAGCTTGTATTCGGATTGGAGAGATTTAGGTATTTTGCTGGGGCCCTATTGCGGCAGGCTATTCCGAAAATGTTTGCTCTCACCGGATTTCTTAGATACACGAAGAAACCCCCTTTATGCACAAATCTGGCTCTGGCGTAATCACTACCACCCAAGACGTCGATTGCCTGGAATTTGACTGGGGCAAAATTCAATTTCTGAGCGAGCCTGCCGTCACTGGGGCAAGCCGCTTTAGTTTTGGCCTCGTTGAGCTGGCGCAGGGAGAAGGTCACGCGAGACACAATCACCCCGGTTCTGAAGAAATTATTTATGTTGTCTCAGGACAAGGCGACCAAATGGTGGACGATCAGCCTCCGGTCAAGGTCAGCCCTGGTTCGAGCATTTATATTCCGGCGGACGTCTATCATTCGACGGTAAATACCGGAATGGAAACGATGAAGCTGATCGTCGTCTATTCGCCGGCCGGCCCGGAACGATTGCTGCGTGAAATTCCCGGCTGCAAAGTCGTGTCGCCGGCCAGCGCGTAGTGGAATCAGTTGGCTAATGCCCTAGGATTGGATGGGGCTTGTAGGGCGCCGCGAGGTAGGCGAGTTCGTCTTGGGTGAGCTTGAGCTCAGCGGCCTTTATTGCATCATCGATATGATGCGTTTTTGTTGCGCCGATGATCGGAGATGTTACTCCGGGTTGATGAAGGATCCAGGCGAGCGCCACCTGGGCATTGGGCACGCCTCGCTTCTTGGCAATTTCGGTCACCTGCTCGACGACTTGAAAATCATCTTGTTTATAGTAAAGACCGTGCGCGAACTCGTCGGATTTCGCGCGGACAGTTTCGCCTTTGTCCTCCGATCGCCGATTCCCGGCCAGGAACCCGCGAGCTAAGGGACTCCAGGGGATCAATCCGACGCCTTCTGCTCGGCAGAGCGGATTCATCTCCCGCTCTTCTTCCCTGTAGACCAGGTTATAGTGGTTCTGCATGGAAACGAAGCGAGCAAAACCGTGTCGATCGGCCAGGTATAAAAACTTGGCGAACTCCCAAGCGTACATGCTTGAGGCACCGATATAGAGGGCTTTTCCCTGGTTGATCACGTCCGTCAATGCTTCCAGAGTTTCGTCCATCGGGGTGGTCGAATCGTATCGATGAATCTGATAAAGGTCGACGTAATCGACCCCTAAACGTTTCAAGCTGGCTTCGATTGCGTGGCGGATATGCTTTTTCGAGGTGCCTCGTTCGTTTCGAGTTTCGCCCATCGGATTGTAAACCTTCGTCGCGACAACCACTTGTTCGCGTTTGACACCGAGCTTTTTCAAAGCGTGTCCGGTGACCTCTTCGCTGGCACCCGAGGAGTACATATCCGCGGTATCAAAAAAGTTGATTCCGGCGTCAAGGGCTTGCTTGAAAAACGGGATCGCTGCCGGTTCATCTAACACCCAATCTCGCCATTTCGACGATCCGTAACTCATGCAGCCAAGACAAATGCGTGAAACTTTCAATCCAGTATTACCGAGGGAAACGTATTCCATAAGGTTTGGTGTGAGAGGAACTCTTCGTTGCAGAAACCTTGGAGTCAAGATTGGCTGCGCACCTGCGCGATCATCACCGTCCGTTCGCGATCTGCCTTTGGCACGGCGATTTCCATCCGGCTGGCCCCTCTGCGAATATTTCCGATTTTTTCGATTAAACCTTGATTTATTCACTAAATATGATCCATATGAATATTGTGGCTGCTCTGCCTGATGTACGTTACCGGCAGCGGGTGCAAAAGCGATTAACCCGACTGCGCAAACGCCTCCTCGCGTTTGTAATCAAAGCCAATCCCGAGTGCTTCGACCACGGCGGGAGACTTGCCCCGGGTTGCTTTCCCGCACGCATCCCTCCGGAGGCCTCCGATTTGCATATGCTGATGCGGAGAGCGGAATGCAAACTGGCCATGATCCGCTGCCATGCGGAGTGCGCCATTGGGAATCCTGACCGACCAGAACAGCAGCTTTAAAAACTGTGACACTGCCTCATCGGCAGCGAAGGTGATCGAAGGCGTAACCCCGTGAACGTGGATCCGCAAGCGAGGGCGAATTCTTCGCGGACTAGAGGGCTCTCGGTTTCGGGTCCGATATTTCCGAGAACCGGGATTGCCTCTCTTATTTTCCATTATTGTTGTAATTATATATAATTACTGTATTATCCATAAACGATGGGAAGACTTTTCCAAGTGGTGAGGCTTCGATGGTCCGCCCACATCGCCTTTCGTTCCGTAATCGGGAAAATATGATGTATGCAATTTAATCCGCTTTTTAACCGGCGTGTTCTGGTGATTGATGATAACCGGGGGATTCACGATCTCTTTCGTAGAATATTAGTGAAAGCCCGGGTTTTCCCTGAGGGAGATCAGCCGGCTTTACTCGGTCAGCCGACCGGGAATTCGCATCTCCCCAGCTTTGAAGTTGATTCGGCTTATCAAGGGCAAGACGGACTGGCTCTCATTGAGAAAAGCCTCCAAGAGAATCGACCCTACTCCTTGGCTTTTGTGGATGTCCGCATGCCTCCGGGATGGGACGGAATAAAAACGACCTGCGAAATATGGGCGAAATATTGCGATCTCCAGGTCGTTATTTGCACAGGATATTCTGATTATTCTTGGGAAAAGATGTTGGAACCGCTGGGATATATCGATCGGGTGGTGATTCTGCAAAAGCCTTTTGAAAATATCGAGGTTTTGCAATTGGCCATTGCGATGACTGAAAAATGGCGACTGAACCAGCAAGCCAAGCTTCGGGTGAATAATCTCGAAAGATTGGTGCAAAGCTTACGTTCGCGGTGAAAGGACATTAACGGCGGATGGACGTGTCGCCAAATGTGGTGAGACGGCGGCTAACTTCAGCCCCGGGACGGCTCGAAGGGCCAAGAAAGAAAGCTTAGCCCAGGCTTGAACCCCATAAGCGCTAACTTAATCAAAGCCTCGGCGGGGAAAATGTATTTTGTCCCAGAGGGACAGCACGATAGTAGCCAGGCACGAAGTGCCTGGAGTCATGAGGAAAATAGACCCGTCCCAGCGGGACGATTGAAGGATCTCGGCTTAGATTAGACGCCAACATACGTTTCAACAGGGAATACCTAGCGTTTCTAAAACGACATGAGCATTCGACGCGCTGTCGCTTGCTCATGCCGGGGCTCCGTTTCGACGACAAATATCTCTGGGACTGACCATGATTCGACCGTCCCTCCAGACGGGGGCTCTCTGCATCGCTACCCAGGCACTTCGTGCCTGGCTACTATCAGCCTATCCCTCCGGGACAAATAGCCTTCGCCCATCGAAGGGCCTCGCATTAAGTTAGCGGTTATGGGCTTGAACCCTGGGAAACGCATTTTTATCGCGTCGAGCCCTGAAGGGCACCCGCTAAGAGGAGCCAAGCCAGCAGTTAGGAGCACTGGAGTGTTGGATGAGAAATATAATGGGAGTGGTGTCGGCCTTTTTGGGGGCATCAACTCGAGTGCCAGCCTCTGACTTCCTGTCTCCCATCTCCTGGCTACTGGCTCCTTGGCTCCTCTTAGCTCAAAGCGCGGAAGAAAGATTCCCTGGGTTGGCTGGGACTGGTCCCACCAGGCGGTAAGGAGGATGGTCGGGCCGTTGCGACGGCATCGCGAAGACGACCCTATCAATCGTTATCCTAGGATGCTTACCCTTGTATTCATCCGGATGGATCGCGAAAAACTCGATGCCATTTTTTTTGCTGGAGAACTCATTAATTTGCCGCCAACCGATGTCCGGCATATGTATCCAATCTCCCTGTCGCACTTGTAAAGAGCGCCTAATATTCTTGCCGACTCCGACGCCGTGACGGGAATCGAGGCGATTCCCTTTGGGACCATACTTAGAAGAATGACCTTCCCACGGATACTGTTCGAACACCTTATAGGTTTTGCCGGAGGAGATCACCTTTACCGGCAAACCTTCTATGACCAGATCGGCAATAATGGTAGCTTTTACACTGCAGATGAATGAAAAGCCAACCAAGAGGATTAGAAGCTTCTTCATAGTTCGTATCGCCGTAACAATCTGCCAGGCTCCAATTTGAGTTCTTCCTTTGCGGGGCTTTATTTGTATTTCGTATCGCCGAACCTGAAAGGTCTCATTTATGTTTAAGACGCCATGATATTTTGGATGACGCAATTTCTGGTGGCTGCTTTTTTTTTAGTGGAGATCTACTTGTTGGCTGTCAAGCGGTGTCGTGATTCGAAGCATCAGAGTGATCGTGGAAGCCTTAGATTGGTGTGGATTCTCATCACCGGCGGTTGCGTGGTCGGTTTCCTGCTCGCTCCGAAGGTGTCTTTTTTGGGTTGGCCCGATAGCTCGGCGATCGTTCTGCTGGCGGACCTGCTGCTGACGGCCGGAATCGCGCTGCGGATCTGGTCAATCGTCCATCTTGGGAGATTTTTCACGGTGAATGTCGCTATCCAGGAAGGGCAACGCGTGATTCAGGATGGCCCGTATCGTTTTGTCCGGCATCCATCCTACTCCGGGTCGATGTTGGCGCTGGTTGGGCTAGCTTGCCTGACGTTCAATTGGCTTGGATTCGCGGTCATCATCGGTTGTTCGTTCTTGGCTTACACCCTTCGTATATCCGTCGAAGAAAAGGTGTTGTTGAAAAGCCTTGGAGAGGAATACCGGCAATACGCCGAGCGGACCAAACGGCTGGTTCCCGGCATTTATTAGGCGATCACCAAGCCGGGAGGCAAGGATTCCCCGAAGAGACTGGCGCGGTCGGCCAGGGCAATTGGAACGTAGGAGCGGAGCCTGGCGATCTTGGAGGGAGCAACACCGGCGTCTTGCAGTTTCGACGCGATTTTGTCGCGTAGCGATTTCGACAAATCGATTTTCGGGTCGTTCACGACGCGTGCGCCGCGGAGGAAAAGAGTCTGAATTTCGACCAGATGAGCGTCAGCCCAATCCAGATCGGATAAGGCGCCGTAGGCCTTTTCAACGTGAACCGCCGGCATAACGAACTCGGCTCCGGCGTAGAACAGGCTGCGATTGAGCAGAAGCCCGAGAGCCGCGAGATGCGGCGCGGAGTGCTGTTTCTTCATGGCAAGCTCATGCGCCGTCTGAAGAAACTCCTCGAGTAGTTGGGTTTTGGTCGCGAGGTTGATTCTTTCGAGCGATCCGGCGAGCCGGACAAGTTCCGGGGCCAAGTTCTTTTGGGTGCGCAGTCTGGATAATTCCGGCGCCAGAATCGCCTCCTGTCGTTGACTGCTCAGACCGCCAGCCACTCGTCGCCAGAGGATATATATTTGCAGCTGGTTCCGTTTTCCAGGGTACTTGAGCCCGTTGGTATGAATCCGCCAAAGTTCATTGATCCGTGCGTCGTCGCCGGCGGCGCCGAATCCTGGCCGAAGAAAATAGCCGGCGAGAATCAGCCAGGCTTCCTCGTGTTCGATCGACTCTTGGCGATGCGAGAAACCTTCGTTGAGCGAATGCCAGAGCGAGCGAATCAGCACGTAGTTCCAATCGGACTTGGGTTTTCCGAGGATTCGCTCCAGGCTTTTGAGAAGGTTGGCGGCCGAGATTTTGTCGCGTCGATCGAGAGGACGAGAAAAAAGAGTCGTGATCCGAGTTCGCGCAGTGTCAAGCCGCTGCGGGTCCACTCCAGGATCAGCGCCGATGGCTTCTTCCTCATCCCGACCAGGATGTTTGGTGCCGCCGGATTCGTGGGGACGAAGATCAAATTCAAGCGGCCAGGCTCCCGGTGCGTCCGGATCTGTACTGGCGCAGGCAACGCGGAGCAAACCGAGCTCATTGATACGGGCAGTGAGGGTCACCGGCAGTCCGTCGCTCTTTCGATCGTCACCGGCAAGTTTGACGGTGGTCTGGAGCGGCGGGAGACGGTGGAAGTCGCGATCGTTCCACGGCATGACGGAACCTGCTTTGTCCTTGGCGCGGCGAGTGGAATAGTAGGGCTGGAATCGGACTGGACGATTGATCCGGAGTTCGAGGCCCATTGGAGAGACCTGGAATATTTCCTCTGATGGGGCACCGCTGGGCAAAATACAAATCAACGTAGGGTCGGGCGATGGCTCCTTCCCCGCACTTCTTTGGTGGACTTCCAGATAAATTGAGCGCGCTGCGCCCGCTTCGATTCGCTGAGCGCGCCGATGAACAATACTTCCAAAGCGAGCGGCTCCTCGCGCGACCGCGAGGCTCGGTTCCGGGTTGTCGAGAATCAGAGGCTCAACGCCGTGCTGCCATCGAGTGACCAGTTTTTGCAGACGCTGGCGGAGCGCCTCGGGATAAAGCGATCCGCCATTGAACAGGATGGCATCGACAATGGGCTGGTGGTGCAGAAATTCCGCCAGATAGCGGGTGACCGCGCTATCGGTTGCGTATGGCAGTGCCCATTCTCTCAATCCGGCCTGACTTCTGGCAGGTTCGTCACCCGAATCGCATTCGGCAAAAAAACCGTCCAAGACGATCGACTCGATCTCGGTTCGCTCGATTTGAGCGCCGAGTGTACTGCCAAGGAGACTTGATCCGCGTCCAGGGACCGAGACCGTGAATACGCGACTCGAAGAATCTGAGAGGCAGCGTTCTTTGACGTCACGGCAGCGGGCGACCAGGAAATTCCATTGAACCTCGGAAAGCGGCTCGTGTGTCGGCAGCCGTGATTCGATCTGATGAGCAATGGCAAGATCAATATTGTCGCCCCCCAGAAGGAGGTGATCGCTTACGGCGACGCGTTTGATACGCGAAAGCGGCGTCTCGGATTGGGGAGCAATTTCAAAAAGAGTGAAGTCGGTGGTGCCGCCGCCAATGTCGATCACGAGCACGTGTTGAGCGCTGGTATCAGAAAGGTGTGGCGATACGGCGATTGCGTCACCGCCACGTTCCAGCCACCAGTAAAACGCGGCCTGCGGTTCTTCCAGCAAACGAACGTCGTCGGGAAAACCGGCCTCGCGCGCGGCATCCAGTGTGAGCCTTTGCGCCGCTGCGTCAAAAGAGGCCGGAACGGTTATCGTAATCTCCTGGTCATCGAATCGCAGTCCCTCTCCGGCGAACCTGGCGTCCCACGCCGCGCGCAGGTATTGAAGTAGCAGTGCGGAAGCGCGAATCGGTGATATTCGTTTTTCGACCGGGATTTCATCCGATCTCCAGGGCAAGAATGACGCGTTACGATCCACGCCGTGATGGCATAACCACGATTTTGCGGAGTGGACGACGCGGCCCGGAGATTCCGCCGCCCGAGATCTCGCGAAGCGGCCGGGAACCCATTCTGGTCCCAATGTGCCGTTGTCCGACATCTGCGCGGCTTCGTCCTGCGACAGCAGATAGAGAAACGAAGGTAAGGTCGAGGCTTCAGAAAACCGCGTCGCAGTTTCCCATTGCGGGACGAGGAATACCTCGCGTTGCGGGCTGGCAGTGCCGAGTCCTTCGAATGCCATGGCACAATTCGTCGTGCCAAGATCGATGCCAATGCTGAATTTTGGAGGAGCCATCGAGCGGGACGGCACGCACCTTACTCCATCCGCACCTGATATTCGACCTTCCAACGACGGTCCGATCCGGTGTGCTTCATCCAGAGCTCAAGATTTCCTAGCTCGGTAACGATCGGGTTGATGATCACCGGGATCGCCTGACCTTCCGGGAAGCCTTCGACCGCAGGCAATGTTACTTCGATTCTGCCAGTTTCCTCGAGCTCGCGTTCCGGGTTGGCAACGATGACACCGGGCGCATCTCCGCTGCGGACCTCGGATGCGAAGAAACGGAAATCAGCCGGTTGCCCGGTAATCAGCCCAAAGACCCGCTCATCGATCAGTAGTTCGCTGCCTTCCTCCATGCCTTGCGGCACGACGCAAAGGGCTTTGATTGGCGGCTTGAATCCGGGGATAGCGGGCGCCGAGGATTCAATTCCGATATAATACGAACGTGCGGTGCCCGCTTTGATCCGGATACCTTGTCCGGTCGCGCGATTGCGGCCATATAACGCCGCCCCTTTGGCGACGGCCAAGTCAGGTTGAAATCCGGCAAGTTCGCGAACCGGCGCGCCTTTGCCCCATGAAATAAGGAGATCGAGCACGCGCTTGCGAATTGGCGCCGCGTTGAAGACGCCGCCGTTGAAAAGGACGGCTGTTGGTTTGAGGTATTGTCCGTCCAGTGCTTCCGGTCGTGATTTAACGAGCGCAGTCAGCGCTTCGCTCGCCTTAACGTTGATAAGGCTTCGGGTCAAAAATCGGGCTAGATGCTTGCTGACGACCGGGTCTGAGGCGTACGGGAGACCGAACTCCTGAAGCCCGGCGCTTCTGGATTCCTGGGGTAGATCGGTCACTTTGGTCAGCGGGAAAAAGCCGTCCAGGATCACCTGTTCGAGTGTCGCGCGATTCAGCTTTGTCGAAACGGTCTTGGCGAGCAAGCTCGATCCACGGGAGGGAACCGCGACCGAGGATTGCTCAAGCGACAGGTCCGTGAAGAGGTTGACCTTGGCGATACCGGCGCCGTGCATCAGCGCCAGAAATTGCCAGGAGTCGATCGTCTTTCCGGCCGCTTCCAATTGCGCTTTCAGCGTGTAAGCAAGCGCCAAATCCATGTTGTCGCCTCCCAGAAGAATGTGTTCACCAACGCTGATACGTTCCACTTCAAGGTTGCCATCCTTTTCGCTTACGGCGATCAGACTGAAATCGGCGGTGCCTCCTCCGACGTCGCAGACCAGAACGATATCGCCGCGACTGACCTGGCTCCGCCAGCTGTTACCGGCTTGCGCTGTCCAGGCATAGAACGCGGCCTGCGGCTCTTCCAGCAGCACGACTTTGGCGAAACCGGCCGCTTCGGCGGCGGCGGCGGTCAGGTTTCGCGCAATTTCATCGAAGGATGCCGGAACCGTTAACACGACTTGGCCGTCCGCGAGGTCCCAGGTGTGACCTCTTGCGGATTCAGCGTACAGGAACCCTTCCCTCATGTGTTCGAGATAGCGACGCGAACATTCGAATGCAGAAAGCTTTTGCTCTTCGATGTCGGATTTCCACGGCAGGACCGGCTTCTTCGGGTCGATGTGAAAATTGGAGAGCCACGATTTGGCAGAAGTGATCAAACGATCTGGAATCAGTGCACCATGATCCCGGGCAAAACGGCCTATGATCGGCTCGCCAGCTGCTTTCGACCACGGCAGCTGCATTCCATTCTGCGGAAACTCGTCCGGATGCGGAATATAGAGAGCCGACGGCAGAGTTGGTTTTTCGCCGACCTGGTTAAGGCCGAGGATCTGTGTGATCTCGACGATTTCGTTGCGGCCGCTGTCGAAATCCTCGAGTGCGATTGCACTGTTGCTGGTGCCAAGATCAATTCCAAGGCTGAAACGCGTGCTCATTTGATGGGCTGTGAGTTGTCGTGAAGATCGGCGAATACCAGCCAGGTCACTTGAGTTCGACCTCTGCGGGCGCGATTGAAGGCAATCGTTCCTTCGTCACGATCCGCGGGAGCTTTACGAATTCGGTCTTCCAGCCCTTGTGGAGAAGTGTTCCTGTGAAGGGTGGCTCTCCCGTGAGTTTGCCGACTAGCCGGTACCGATCCGGGGAATACCCGGCGGGAACGGTGACTTGGGCCCCTTCCTGGGCCTCGGAGATGGGGGAGATATTAAAGTATTCCTGGAGGACCTGCCGGCATCCCTGGTGAATCACTCTCGCTGCGGCGCCCACTTCTGCATCTTCGTATGGGGTAACATCTTCCATGAGAAAATCCACCAACCGGCCCTTCTCCTGCAGGAGGCCAAAGAAAGCCACGACTTCTGCTTCGGCCTGGTTGGCGGCCGGCGTTGGAGGCTGGATTGGAACCGGCGCCGGTGCCGGCGCCGGAGTATGGAGGGGTGCCGCGGGTGCGCCGGTTTTCCCGCCGACGAGGGAAAACGCCAGCACAAGGACCGCGACCAGAATGGATAGGGCCACAATTGGAACGGAGTGGCCGCCTGTCGCCGGAATGAGAAGCAGGCCGTTGAGGATGACGAGTAGAATAGCCCCGGCAGTGAGATAAAGTTTCATGGCAGTGTCTGTGCTTGCAACACATTGTGTAAGGTCACCAGTAAATGGGCCACATCGAAAGGCTTCTTTATATACGCCTGCACGCCCATTTCTGTGGCGGTGGGCGCTCCGAGCGCAGAACCGGCCCCGGTGACGACGATGACTTTGACGGTTGGGTTTATTTGTCGGAGGACGGCGATGGCTTCGACTCCGCCCATGTCTGGCATATGTAAATCTGTCAGTACCACGCTAATTTCGTATCTTTTCTCTACATAACACGCAACAGCTTCGGTACCCTGGGTGGCAATCAGCGTGCGATATCCATTTGATTCAAGGATTCGCTTGGTCACTGACCGCACCGCCTCTTCATCATCGACGATGAGGATCAGTTCGCCACCGCCTCTGGGGGGGAGCGCATCCATTGGTGCCTGCTTGGCCGGCGCCAGTCGGGGCAATCCCGGTTCCGCCGGGAGGTAAACTCGGAATTCTGTTCCGGCCCCGACTTTGCTGTCGAACTCGACGTGTCCTCGATGGCTTTTGACGATCCCCATCACGGTCGACAGCCCTAATCCTGATCCTTTGTCCGGCCCCTTGTTGGTGAAAAAAGGGTCGAAGATCTTGTCGGCAATTTCCGGTGAAATGCCTGTTCCCGTGTCCGAAATTCTGAACAACACATGCGGTCCTGGCTCGAGTCCGGGTCTCAATGAGGCCTCGTCTTCATCCAGCAACAGGTTTTCAGCCGCAACGGTCAAGGTTCCTCCGTGAGGCATCGCGTCGCGAGCGTTCACCGCCAGATTGAGCAGAATCTGATGGAGTTGGGTGGCGTCACCCAAGATCGTCCAGAGATCTTGCTGTTGCTCGGTCTTCAGAGTGATGGATCTGGGAAATGTTTCCCGAATGATCCCGCAGATCTCGGCGATCACGTAGCGCGCTTGCAAGAGAACTCGCTGCCCGTCTGCGCCCCGGGCGAAGGCCACGACTTGCTTCACGATCTCGGCGCCGCGTTGTGCGTTCGTTTCGATGGTGGCGAGAATGAACGGGCTGTCCGGTTCATTCACGTTTTGGCGGAGCATCTGTGCACCCAGTAAAATAGGGGCGAGAATGTTATTGAGATCGTGGGCGATTCCGCCGGCGAGTTGACCGATGCTTTCAAGGCGCTGATTGCGCAGGAAGAGCGCCTCCATCTGTTTTTTCTCGGTAATATCCGTGTCGATCGCCAGAATCGACCTCGGATTGCGCATGTCATCCAGCAACAGAGTCCACCGACTCGCTACGATCACGTTGGTCCCCCCTTTGGTGGTTTTGCGGACCTCTCCAGACCATTCTCCCTTTTCCAGCAGGATCCCCTTTGCCGCCTCGAATGGAGCGGGATCTTCGGCGGCAATTTTCATGAATTCTCCGCCAATGGCTTCCTCCGCTGTCCACCCATAGAGCCGCTCTGCGCTCTTGTTCCAATATTGGATCTTCTCATCCAACCCGCGAACAATGATGGCGTCGCTGGCGAGACCCAGGAGGTTCGCTTGCTCTTGAATCTTGTGTTCCGTTTTTTTGCGTTCCGTGACGTCGATGTTCACGCCTAGAACTCGGATGACTTCCTGCTTTTCATTGAGAACAACGCATTCGACGCCCTGAATATAGCGCGGCGCGCCGTTTTGCTTGGCGATCCGGAATTCAATCCCGCCGTGGCTCTTGTTGGCAACAATCGACTTGCGGGATTCCATGACCCGGGCCAAATCCTCTGGATGGACAGTCAGCAGCCATCTTTCGTATGGCATCGGGTCCTGTTTGGGCAACCCGTAGATTTCGAACATTTTCTCATCCCAATAGACTTGGTTGGTCCGCAAATCCCAGTCCCATACGCCGATCGAAGCAGCCCTGGTGGCCAGGGTCAGGCGCTCGCTAAAGAGCCTCAGTTGTTCAGCCACTCGTTTCCGTTCCGTAACATCGTAGAGGGTTGTTCGGGTCACGAATGAATCGCTGTTCTTGTCCTTGACCACGATGGAGCTGAGCAAAACCTGCAGGATCGTTCCGTCCTTGCGGACCATTTCAAGCTCCAGATCCTTAAGGCGCCCTTCCGTCTTAGCCTGTGGAAGGCTTTCGACAAAGATCCTCTTGCTTTCATCCGTGAGAAGATCCTGAAACTTCTTTTTGCCGACGAGTTCGGCATGAGAATAACCCAGCCAGGCGAGTTCGGTCTCGTTAATGCGGACGAATTCACCGTTTTCAGCTATGGAGTCGTACCCGCAGGGTGCGTGATCGTAGAGATCCTGGATCTCCTCAGCGGCCAGCTTGCGGTCGGTGATGTCTTGAGCGGTGCCGCGAATCTTGGTGATTTGATTGTTGGTATCCCGGACGGCTTCGCCTCGCGCGAGGATCCATCTGGTTGTTCCATCCGGACGGATCAACTCGAGGTCAAGCTCGTAGGGCAATTCGGTTTTCATCGCCCGATCCATCGCAGGTTTGAGGTGCAACCAGCTCTGTGGCGTCAGTATCTTTTGCATCTCATTGTAATTGGGCGGCGCTTCTTGGGGGTTGCGGCCCGCGATGTGGTAAAGCTCCTCGGACCAGGTGAAAGTGCCCGTTTCGATCATCCATTCCCAACTGCCAACGCTGGCCACTCGTTGAGCCTCTCGCAGTTCGGCCTCTCGGCTGCGCAAAGCCTCCTCGGCCCGCCTTTTCTTGGCGAGGTCGCGGTGCAGAATGACGATTGCGAGCAGCACCACCAGCGTTGAAAAGCCCCTCCGAAGACAACGATGGAAATTGTTCGAGCGCCGCTTTCGCGTGCGGTGGCGGAGATGGTCCGCAGCAAATTATCCTCGCTTTCATTCATGTCGTCCAGGAGGGCGGTCAGTTCTGCGACACAACTCCGCAATTCGATCTCCCGGGCCAGAGGCGGAATCTGGCCGCCGGCTTGCTGCGCGGCCCGGGCGGCATTTGCGGTGGTCGCCCAGATCGAAAGGCTTTGCTCGGTTAGGTTGTTGAGCTCGGCAATCCTTGTCTGCTGGTCCGGGTTGTCCGCGGTGAGTTCGATTATTTTCTTCGTTGCGGAGGGAATCCTGTCCAAACCGGCCAGAAACTGGGCGAGGTAACGAGAGTCTCCAGTGAACAGATAGTCTCGCCGCCTGTTTTCGGCCTCCAGGATGGCTCCGAGGAGGTCGGCGATGGATTGCCGCACCTGATTGGTATGAACCACCCAGCGGTCGTTGACAATTAGTTCCCAGGTACTCCGGTACGTCATCAACCCGAGAATCACAACCCCTGCGAAAGCGGCAACGAAAAACGCGTAAACCTTTGTCTCAGTACTGAACTTCATCGCTACCCTCGCTTTCAACAGACGCGTGGGATTCGTTCCAGGGTGAGATTTTGAAGAAGTGCAGGAGAAATGCCAAATAATAAACGTATCATAGTTGATACTCAGATATGGGCGCTTCGCTCGCGCCTTGAAAAATCGGCCGCGGCGGGACCTTAGGTAAAATACCTCCTATTTCGGGGACAGACACTAGCGCTGCTTCGCCACGACCATGGCGACCCCTTTCTTGTTTTGCAGCAGCGGGCCCACGTTCCAAAGAATGAATCCTCCGGATGACCTCGGTTTGATCGACAGCTCGATGGCAAGCTGCGATTCAATCTCGCTTGAGGGCCAGCCGAACGATCCTCCCAACCGGTCGATCGCAATGCTAGGATAGATCGGAACCTCCCGGGGATTGACCTGCGGGCTGCGCCACCATTCCAGAAGCGCGGAAAAGCTTTGTGCGCTTTTGTCGCGCCAGTAGAGTTGCGGGGAAAGATAGTCGACCCAACCATTTCTCAACCAGGCAACCGGGTCCGCGTAAAGGTCGCGGTACTGATCGAGTTCAACGGTCACGTTGGACGGAAAGCCTTTCCTGTAAATTCCAAACGGACTTACGCCGAACAGCGTGCCGGGTCGCGCTTCTTTGACAGTCTCGTGCAATGCTTTAATCAGGTTGTTAATGTTTTGGCGGCGCCAATCCCCCAAATCCGAGTTGCCGCCATATCTTGCGTAAAAGGCGTGGTCTGGAAAAGAGTCGTTCGTATATCTGCGGCTGGGGTACGGATAAAAATAGTCATCCAGGATGATGCCGGCCACAGCGTACCGTTGCACAATATCGCGGACGACATTGACCACATGTTCCCTGACAGTGGGATCTCCCGGGTCCAGCCAAAGCGCGTTTCCGATCCGGTGCACAGCGCCGGCTAGTTGATGAGACACATGATTGCCGGCCCGGGCCTCGGCCGCATTGGCTGCGGCTCGATACGGATTGATCCAGGCATGAATGGCAACGCCCCGTTCGCGTCCGATCCGGATAAAATAATCGAGTGGATCGTAACCGGGCGCCGCTCCTTGTCTGCCGGTCAAGTAGCGGCTCCAAGGCTCGATGCGGGAGGAATAGAGGGCGTCACTTTCCGGTCTGACCTGCACCATCAACGCGTTCAGGCCGCTGCGCGCCGCCGCTTCGACGATCTGGCGGATCTGTGCCTTTTGGATATCCGGTGAAAGCCCGACGTGCGAGGGAAAATTGAGGTTATAAACGGATGCAACCCATGCACCCTTCAGCGCTTCGGCCTTGGCAGAGGAAATGGCGGAGAAAGCCGTAGCAGCCAGGCACCAGAGAACCGCTCGCAAATTCATGGCCCGGACGTTAGCCCTAATTTCTTAAGAAACCAAACCTTCACTGCAACGTTGACCCGTTCACGAATTTGATCTGGCCGGCTTCTCGTTGCACGAATTCTTCCGCCAAAGCCCGGTAAGCGGTTGCTCCAGTGCCGTTAGGTTCATACTCGATGATCGGCTTACCAAAGCTAGGTGCTTCTCCGAGACGGACCGAACGCGGAATGATGGTCTGGTAAACCAGGCTGGGAAAATGTTTTCGAACCTCGTTGACGACTTGTTGGCTTAGATTGGTGCGCGCATCGTACATCGTCATGATGATGCCCCCGATGGAAAGAACCTCATTGACTGCGCGAATCTGATTCACCAGGTGCACGATCTTCGATAAGCCTTCCAGCGCGAAGTATTCGCACTGGAGTGGGATTAAAAGTTGGTCGGCCGCTGCGAGCGCATTTGTCATCAGGATTCCGAGGGACGGCGGACAATCCAGGAACAGATAGTCGAATCCGGCTTCCCGGTTCAGCCCGGCGAGGACCTCCCGCAGTCTCGTGAGATGGTCGTCCAGACGCGCTACCTCAATTTCAGCGCCGGCCAGGTCGAGATCTGCAGGAATCATGGAAAGACCTTTGAACCGGGTTGGAACGATTTTCTCTTTGATATTCGCGTGACCGATCAGAGCCTCGTAGACGCTTTGTCCGGCGGTGCCTTCCAGACCGAGGCCACTGGTAGCGTTCCCCTGAGGATCAAGGTCAATCAAAAGTACCCGTTTCCCTTTCGCCGCAAGACAGGTCGACAGGTTCACGGCAGTGGTTGTCTTGCCGACACCGCCTTTCTGGTTTGCGATTGCGAGCAGCTTCATTGACTCAACAGTTTCGGTCTCCTGGATTCACAAGCAAAGGAGAAAGTCGGAGAACAACGATTGTGCGGACCATTGCAGGTCTGCGCGAAAGGGGATACAGAGATTGCTCCATTCCGAATTTTTGTCTTCCGCCATGTCTAGCATTCAAATCACAGAACGGTTCCTGATGGACACCGGGGGCTGGCAAGCGTTGAAGCATGCCAAGGCCTTGGTCCAGATGGGTCGAGTGGTAAGCTTCAATTATGCGCCGCCGATTCTGCGTGGTCTGGTGCGCGAAGGAGAGACCGAGTACCGCGCAGGGCTGAAAATCCGGAGTTATACGGATGTCGAGAATCTTTGTTCATGCCGAGATTCGCGGGAGTGGGGGACAATCTGTGTTCATTCGTTGGCGCTCGGTCTGGCCTCGATTCGGTCTAACACGGCGCCGGGGAAACCGGCCGTTGTACCCGTTCCGCCTCGTCTTCCGGTGTTGGTTGCCGAGACCGACATCGCGTTGGGCGACGGAGGTCTCGGTCCGGGCCACGGCATGGTAGAGGGCGTGTCAGATCGGCTGTGGATAGAACTGAATATTGTGTTGCCGCCGAATCTTGAGGCGAGCTGGGAGAAACAACAGGTCGTTGTCGGATTCGAAGTGGTGCGAAACGGTAACCGCACTCTGGCAAGCGCGCTTGATCCGAGTCACACTTACCGCTGTTCGAAACTTGATCGGCAAGTGCTCGAACTCGGGCGTGAATTCGCGGGCGGTAAACTCCCCGGGATGACCATTCTGAACCGGGATCAATTCCTGAAATTGATTGGTGCGCTGGTCGGGCATCCCCTGATCACGCTCGCACGAAGAACTTCGATCGCGATTTCCGGAGAACCACTCTTGCCTCGCCTCGCCACGGAAATGCTCGAAGATGGTCGCTGGAAAATCAGCACGGATGCGGCGAGTCTGCCGGGCACCTGGTTCGTGGGAGCCTCCTGCGCGTGGGTATGGTCCGAGCTGCGATTGAGGCCGGTTTCGCCTGGATTGCCCGCGGCGTATCTGCCTGTTCTGCGCGAGCCGATCACGCTTTCCGCCGAGCAAGGTCTGAACTTTGTCCAACGCGAATTGGATGGGTTACGCAGCTTTTTTCGGTTCGATGGTCCGGCAACCACCGTACCGGTCATTGAGCCCGCTCTACCGGAAGTGATCGCGACATTCGAAGGATCCCTGAATCAGCTCGGCGGCAAGGTTCAGTGTCGGTACGGCCACCGGATCGTGACGCTCGGGGTAACCTCTCCGTCCGAAGCGTTTGTCTACAAGGACGGTGAGGCGATGCGCTCCCGCAACCTCGCGTTTGAGCGCGATACTCTGCGCCGAATTCAGGACGCCGGATTTACCGGGCCATCCACAGCCGGCGAGTATCTGTTGCGAGGGCAAAACGCGATCCTGGGCTTTTTCGCTCGTGATCTTCCGCAGTTGCAAAAGCAATGGAAGGTCTCCATCGGCAGCCGGTTCCAGCATGTCACACGCAGCGTCGAGCGGATAACGCCGAAGCTGGAGATTACCGGTTCCGGGGAAGACTGGTTTGATTTTTCTTTCTCGGTTGAGTCTGCCGGCGGACAGCAGTTTTCGAATGCGGAAGTCCAGCGCCTTCTACAGGTCGGTCAAAACGTCACGCGCCTGAGAGATGGACGACTGGCTATTCTCGACACGGACGGCCTGGAAGAATTTCAAGCGATCCTCAGAGATTGCGATCCGGCGCAATCACGTCCGGGTACCTACAGGATTGAGAGAAGCCAGGCCGCTTACGTCGATGCAGCCTTTGGAGATTTGGCGGGAGCTACCGTCCAAAGCACCCGGGAATGGGAGAGCTGGACTCGTGCGCAAAGACAACTCGTCCCGCTCGAGCCCGAACCGCTTGGCTCCTTGGAAAGGATCCTCCGCCCGTATCAAAAGGAAGGTGTTTACTGGTTACGTTTTCTCAGCCGGAACGGTCTTGGCGGGATTCTGGCAGATGAAATGGGATTGGGGAAGACAGTGCAAACGCTGGCATTTTTGCGTACTCTCGATGGACCCTCGCTCGTGGTCTGTCCTTCTTCACTCCTGTTCAACTGGGTGCGGGAGGCGCAAAAATTTGTGCCCGAATTAAAGGTCTTATGCATTGAGGGCGCCGATCGCGCCAAACTGTTTGGCCGAATTCTGGAAAGCAATCTTGTGCTCACAAGCTATCCGCTCCTGCGTCGGGATATCGATCGGTTTCGTGATTTTAGATTTTCATCGATCATTTTGGACGAGGCAACGCATATCAAGAATCCAGACACTCAAAACGCACAGGCTGCGATGGCACTTGTCGGCCGGCACCGGTTTGTTTTGACCGGAACGCCGGTGGAGAATTCCGTCCGGGATCTTTGGTCGATCCTTCACTTCGTTCTGCCGGGGTACCTCGGGCGGCGCGAGGACTTCCGGGAACGTTACGAGATACCCATCGCCCGTGGTTCGCAGCCGGAAAGGGCGCGTCTCGCAAAGCGACTTCGGCCTGTGATGCTTCGGCGGTTAAAACAACAGGTCGCCAAGGAGTTGCCTGAGAAAATCGAGCAGGTCACCTATTGCGATCTTTCCCCGGAACAGGATGAGCTCTACCAGAAACTGCGTCAGGAAAGCCGCCGAAAACTGGACGAACTCTCTGGGGCGAAAGACCAGGGTCGCGCTCGAATTGCGATGCTGACGGCCTTACTACGCCTGCGCCAGGTTTGTTGCGACCTGCGTCTCCTGGGCCAGGAAGCTGAGCGGCCTTCCGGAAAGTTGGAGTTGTTGGAAGAACTGTTGGAAGAGGCAATTGACGGCGGACATCGCGTCCTTATTTTTTCGCAGTTTGTCTCCATGCTACGGCTGATCCGTGCGAGCATGGACGAAGCTGGAATTCGGTACGGTTATCTCGACGGCCAGACCAAAGACCGGGCGATGGCGGTCGATGAATTTCAACAATCTGAAACTCTACCTCTTTTTTTGATCAGCCTGAAAGCAGGCGGCGCTGGTCTGAATCTCTCGGCGGCAGATACCGTGATCCACTTTGACCCATGGTGGAATCCGGCAGTCGAAGCCCAAGCCACGGATCGAGCCCATCGCATCGGGCAGACCCGCGTGGTGACCGCCTATAAATTGATCGCCCGGGGAACCGTGGAGGAGAAGATACTGAGCCTCCAGCAAAAAAAACGGGAAATGATCCAATCGACAGTCGAGAGCGAAGAACCTGTGATGAGTGGATTGTCGATGGCAGAAATTACCGAATTGCTCCTTGGGTAGGCGCGACCGCGCTTGCGCAACGATTCTCCTGGATCAAAAATTCGACGATAGATTGGCAACTCACACAAATTTTTATGAAATTCACTTTTTTAGGACATTCGGCCGGATATCTCGAAACCGGATCGGACAAATTTCTCATCGATCCGTTCCTGACTGGCAATCCGAAGGCAGCGGTGGCAGCCGATCGGGTGGAACCCACCTTTATCCTGCTCACTCACGGGCACAGCGACCATGTAGGAGATGCGGTTGCCATTTCAAAAAGAACGGGCGCACCGATCATCACGACGTTCGAGCTCGCGAATTGGTTGGGTGCGCAGGGAGCCGACACCGTAGCGATGAACCACGGCGGTTGGTGTAAGTTTTCCTTTGGCCGCGTTCGGTTCACGATCGCTTTCCACAGTTCATCGGTGATCGAAGAGGGAGGCCGTCCGTTGTACTTGGGTGAACCCGCTGGAGTCGTCATTCAGACGGAAGGAAAGACAATTTATCATGCCGGCGATACCGCTCTTTTTTCGGACATGCGTTTGATTGGAGAAGATGCACCGTTGGACCTGGCGTTGCTGCCAATTGGGGATCACTTCACGATGGGGCCCAAGGACGCCGCCAGGGCGGTCGAGTTTTTGGCGCCAAAGCGCGTCGTTCCCATTCACTACGGCACATTTCCACCGCTTGTTGGTGATCCTCAGGAGTTCGCCAGGCTGGCCAAAGGCACGGGTGCCGAAGTCCACGTATTGAGGCCCGGAGAATCGCTGGATTTCTAGGAAGCGTTCGGCGTTCGGCGTTCGGCGTTGAGCCAGGAGTCAGGCCTCGTCCAACAGTCGAGCGTTTGGCGTTCGGGGGCGGGCCAATCTGAGCGTCTTTCGCGCCCGCCCGAACGGTGAACGGTGAACGCCGAACGCCTACCCCTGGGCCCTACTTCCCGCGGTTGTGTCGCGAGTGATCACCGTCGCCTAGGACGGCGTTCAGTAGCGGGATTAAGACGACCATTCCGCATTCGACCAGAAGAAACGTCTTGATCCCAAGACTGGCGCTATGGGCGAGTACCCCGAAAAGGAGTGCTACCGCAAGAGGAAAAGCGAGGAGCAGCCAGACGTAATTGAGCATTCGGATTAACTTTTGGCGCGGCATATTCAACGGGAACTTCGTTCCCTGGATGCTTAGACCACTATTTCGGCCGCAAGTTTAAAAACAGATCACGCCACTTTTGCTGACCGACCTGTCGAGCGATGTCGCCGGTTCCTCCGCGTAACTCCTGGTGCCCGAGTTTTGGCCGTAACTCGAAGATGAAATGCGCGTTCGAGCGGATACCCCTCCTTACTCGCAATCGGTCCGCACAATCGTCGTCGTCCTCGCTTGAACCGTTTCGATCAAGCTCAACAGAAGGAATAGAAGAAAATTTGAACAGAAGGCAGCAAAGGAAACAAAGACGGATTGTGGGTTGGGTTTCTGTGATTCGTCATCCGCTAGGGCCTTCGGCGACTGTCCGGTTCTCCAATCGTCGTCGTCCTCGCTTGAAACACTTCGATCGAAGCTCAACAGAAGGAATAGAAGAAAATTTGAACAGAAGGCAGCAAAGGAAACAAAGACGGATTGTGGTCGGGTTTCTGTGATGGTCATCCGCCAGGGCCTTCGGCGACTCTCCGGTCTCGAATCGTCCTTGTCCTCGCTTGAGCGTTTCGATCAAAGCTCAACAGAAGGAATAGAAGAAAATTTGAACAGAAGG
>Ga0210383_10001187_pt1 | contig 23982 bp, 23 predicted proteins | sample IncBWC14OmetaG_FD_160072 | JGI IMG/M metagenome (GOLD analysis project Ga0210383, IMG submission 160072) | Forest soil microbial communities from Barre Woods Harvard Forest LTER site, Petersham, Massachusetts, United States - Inc-BW-C-14-O ... | reverse complement strand
ACCGCTGCCGACTCATGGTGGATCACCTCCGGCCACATGACGCCAGATCTCGGGAAAGTTGCCGGACGCGAGCTCCTCGGCGCGCTGCAGCCGCCAGGTGATCGAAGACCGGCGCTGCGGCGGCGCTGCGGCCAGCAGGTCGGCGAGCAGGGCCCGTGCGCGCAGCAGCACCATGGGAGATCCCGAACCTGACTCGATCAGATCGTCTAGGGCCGTGCGCAGGTAGTCATCCCAGGACGGCAGCGCCAGCACCACCTTGACGGCCCCGGCGTCATCGGCGATTTCGGCTACGTCCAGGTCCCGTGATGCCAGCGGCGCCAGGAGGCTCTGCATTGTGTCCAGCACCTGCACGGCGGTGGCTGGATCGTTGACGGCCGGCGACAGCGCCCGCAGGCCGATGTCGGCCAGCAGCCGGAACGCGAACAGCGGATCCTGGCCGAAGGTGCGCTCCTGCCCGGTCACCAGCCCGGCCAGGACCGCCGCGTCGCTGGCATCGCCGCCGTGCAGGGCGGCTACCACCGCGCCTTCCTGGAGCGTGTCACCGATCTGGGCCCGGAGCACGATGACGGCGCTGCCGGCGGCACCGGCAAGCCGGTGCACATCAAGTTGCTGCAAGATGGCCTGCCGGCGCGGCCAGGTGACGGCCCGGCCCAGCGGCGGCAGCGGCGCGGCGCGATCCCGGTCGCTCGGGCCGGGCTGGGGGTACAGGTCATCGAGGATTCCGCGGCCGCGGGCGGCGATGGCGGAAAGCGTCGGCGCCAGCTGGATGGAGGTGAAGGCCTTCACCTGCAGGGCGCGGATCAGGGCGACGGCCGCGAGGACCGCGATCACTTCCGCGGCCGGCACGATCACGGACACTTCCGGGTCGTTGCCGATGACCAGGGCCGCGGTGACCGAGAACACGAAGACGCCGACGGCCAGCCCGAACGTCCGCCACACGATGGGGTCGTCGCGGAACAGGTTCAGCCGGGGCGAGAGACTGGAGAAGGCCCACTGCACGACCAGGAACAGCAGCGAGAAGATGATGCTGACCAGCCCCAGGACGCCGAAGCCCACTCCGATCAGCGTTTCGGTCACCCGGCTGCTGGCCACCGTCGGCGCCACGGTGACCCGAGGCAGCAGCAGGCCGAGTCCCAGCCCGGCCACCGCGAACAGCAGCTGCACCAGGCCGGCCCGCAGCCGGCGGCGAGGCCGGTCGAACCGCCCGGACCGAAGGGCGGCGGGCCGGTGGATCACCGCCCGCTAACCGTTCCCCGCGGCGGCCATGCCAGGCACTGTCTCTCCCGCGCTGTTACCGGTCGGTCATCGGGTATCTGCGGCAGCCGTTCGATGCGAGCACGATCAACGGCTGTGTCGTAATGACCGCGTGGACGCGGGGGCCGGGCGGCGATCCGGGATGACGAGCTCGTCTTGGACATGCTACGCACGCTCCGGTTCTCCCGACCTTTGCACCTAGAGGTTAAAGACGCCTGCAGCCCCCTGCCTCACCCCACGTGGATGAGGTCGGGACGGCCGCGGCCCGGATCATTGACGGAGCGGCAGCCAGCGGCAGGCGTGCCCGCACAGGCGAGCGGACAAGGCCGGCCGCGAACGCGCTGATCGATGGCGTCGAGGGCTGCGGCGCGTCAGGAGGTTGCACCGGATCCTGCGGCGGTCGTGTGCGGGGCGGCCGGAAGGGAGCATGGCTGATGAGCGTGATTCGCCGGCCTTTGGCCGCGGCGGGCCGGTGGCCGGGACCTTGCCCGCTCGTGAGCGACTGCGGCCGCGCCCGGTGGCCCGCGGGAGATCATCGGCCGCGGCCTGGGCCTGTAGATGACTGATCGGGCTGGCGGGTGACCACGCCCCGGAGCGTCACGGTGACGGGTTAGGCTGCTTCCGGCCTGCTGCTTTGGTCCGCAACGCGGAGACAGGCATTTGATGTGAGAGGACCGAAATGACGTCACCGAGCCCGGCCGCACCCCACCAGACGGGCACCGACAGGCTGCTCGTCGAGGTAACCGGCCCTGTCGCCATCGTGACCCTCAACAACCCGGCCAAACGTAACGCCATGTCGGCTGACATGCGCGCCGCACTGCCGGGACTGCTGGGGGCGCTGAACGCCGACAGCGAGGTCCGGGTGATCGTAGTAACCGGCGCCGGTGACAAGGCGTTCGCGTCGGGTGCCGACATCTCCGAGTTCGGCGAGCAGCGCACCTCCCCGGCCGCGCGAGCTCGCTACGACGAGGCCTGGGCTGCGGTGAACGATGCCTGGGCGAGCGTCGATAAGCCGGTCATCGCGATGATCCGAGGGTTCTGTGTCGGCCGGGGGCTGCTTACAGCGCTGCAGGCCGACATCAGGATCGCCTCGGACGACAGCCAGTTCGGAATCCCGGCGGCCCGGCTGGGACTGGGCTACGCGGTTTCCGGCGTGACGGCCCTGATGAACCTGATAGGCCCGGCCCGCACAGCGGAAGTCCTATTCTCCGCCCGGCTGCTCCCCGCCGCTGAGGCTCTGCAGATGGGGCTGGTCAACTGGATCGTCCCAGCCGACCACCTGCGGGATGCCGTGCTCAGCCTGGCCGGCAGCATCGCTCGCAACGCCCCGCTCACTGTCGCCGCGGCCAAAGCGGCGATCCGCGAGACCAGCCGGCCGGAAGGACGGCGGGACCTGGCCCGGGTCGAGGCGATGGTCGAGGCTTGCTTCCGTTCCGCGGACTATCTCGAGGGCCAGCGCGCTTTCGCCGAAAAGCGCTCGCCGGCCTTCACCGGCCGGTGACCGCCCCCGGCGTGCTTGACAGTCGAGCTGCCCGATCGATATGTATACTGCTGTATACAAAGCGACTAGCGGTACGCGCAGGCACAAGTGCTGAGCCGCGCGAGGCGTAACAGGCACGAGCCCGGGAGAGTGGTTGGCCGAACCTGCCGACGTGGTGGTGGCCGGGGGCGGGAACGCAGGGATCTGCGCCGCCATCGCGGCGCGGGAAGCCGGGGCGACCGTGACCCTGCTTGAACGCGGGCCGCGGCACATGCGCGGCGGCAACTCGCGGCATACCCGCGACATCCGGCACGCGCACGACGAGCCTGACCGCTACGTGACCGGCACCTACTCATCCGCAGAGCTGCTCGACGACCTCGCCAAGGTGACCAAGGGCGGAGGTGACCGGCGGCTGAGCCAGCTAGTGACGCGGGAGTCGGCGGCACTGCCGGCGTGGCTGGGGGCGCACGGGGTTCGCTGGCAGCGCGCGCTGCACGGCACCCTGCACCTGTCCAGGACCAACCGGTTCATGCTGGGTGGCGGCACGGCCATGCTCAACTCGCTCTACCGGGCGGCCGAGGTACTCGGCGTCCGGGTCCGGTATGAGGCCAGTGTGGAGGAGATCCATCCCGCTCCGGACGGCACCGGCCAGCCTGCCCGCCTGACCGTGGCCGGACCTGGGGAGCGCGGGATCATCCCGGCCCGTGCGGTGGTGTTCGCAGCGGGCGGGTTCGAGGCGAACCTGGACTGGCTGGCAGAGAGCTGGGGTCCGGCCGCGCACAACTTCGTGGTCCGCGGCACCCCGTACAACGACGGCCGGGTGCTGCGAGCCCTGCTGGACCTGGGCGCACAGCCGGCTGGGGACCCGGCGCAGTTCCATGGCACTGCCGTCGACGCGCGGGCACCTGCCTTCGATGGGGGGATCGTCACCCGGCTGGACTCGGTCCCGTTCGGGATCGTGGTGAACCGTGAGGGCGAGCGATTCTACGATGAGGGCGAGGAGCTCTGGCCCAAACGGTATGCGATCTGGGGCGCGATGATCGGCCGCCAGCCCGGCCAGATCGCCTACTCGATCTTCGACCAGAAGTCGGCGGGGCTCTTCCTGCCGTCGATCTTTCCGGCCGTCACGGCCGGCTCAATCGAGGAGTTGGCCCGCCACCTGAACCTGCCCGCCGAACGGCTGCTGAAGACCGTCGACACCTACAACCGGGCTGCGCCGGAGGCTGGGCATGAAGAGTTCGACCCCGGACGGCTCGACGGGCTGACCACCTCCGGTCTGGAACCGCCGAAAACTAACTGGGCTCTGCCGCTGGACACCCCGCCATACCAGGCTTATCCGCTGCGGCCGGGGATCACGTTCACCTACCTGGGCGTACGGGTCAACGACCGGGCGCAGATCCTCCGCGCCGACGGGACCGCGCTCCCTGGCTGCTTCGCGGCCGGGGAGCTGATGGCGGGGAACATCCTGTCGCAGGGGTACCTCGCGGGGTTCGGCCTGACGATCGGTGGCGTCTTCGGCCGGATCGCCGGAGAGGAGGCGGCTGCCCATGCCCGAACCTGACGTCTTCGCCGAGGCCAGTCGTCAGCTGACCATCTGCAACGCCTGCCGCTACTGCGAGGAGTACTGCGCGGTTTTCCCGGCCATCGAGCTGCGGACCTCATTCGAAGCGGGCGACGTCCTGTACCTGGCTAACCTGTGCCACGACTGCCGGGACTGCTACTACGCCTGCCAGTACGCGCCGCCGCACGAGTTCGCGGTCAACCTGCCGCAGGTGCTGGCCGGGGCGCGACAGGCCACTTATCAGACGTACGCGTGGCCGAACTTGTTGCGCTGGCTGGGGCGGCTTGGTCCGGTCCGGCTGGCCGCTCTGGCGGCCGGCATCTCGGCGCTATTCGTGGTCATCACCGGGGTGGCGATCGGCTGGGGACCGCTCGCCCGGGTCCGGACCACCGCGGGCGCCTTCTACCGGGTGGTGCCGTGGCCGGTGATGCTGGGGGCGGCGCTGGCACTCGGCGTGTTCGTGATGGCCGCGCTTGCCGTGGGGGCGGCCCGGTTTGTCCGGGCTCACCCGATAGCTGGAGGGCCAGGAGCCAGCTGGACGCCGCGCGCGGCGCTCGTGACCGGCCAGGCGCTGGCCGGGGCGGCCGCGGACGCCGCTAGCCTGCGCTACCTTCGTGGTCCCGACCGCGGAGGCTGCGCGTACCCCGGCGACCAGCCGTCGCGAGCCCGGGTCCTCCTGCACGGCCTTGTGGCGTGGGGTTTCGTGGCGGACCTAGCGGCCACCGCGGCCGCGGCGGTCGAGCAGGACCTGCTCGGCAGGGATCCGCCGTACCCGCCACTGAGCGTGCCCGTGGTACTCGGCACGCTAGGCGGAGTGGCGATCCTGGCCGGAGTCGCGGGCCTGCTCGTGCTCCGGCGCCGCAGCGACAGCCGACCCGAGAGCACCCCCATGAGGCGGATGGACGTAGCCTTTCTGCTAGTGCTGGCGTTGGTAGCGGGTACTGGCCTGCTGCTCCTTGTGCTTCGGGCGACGGCCGCCATGGGGGTTCTGCTTGACATCCACCTGGGGACGGTCGCGGCGCTGTTCGTGACGTTGCCGTACGGCAAGTTCGCGCACGCCGTCTACCGGTACGCGGCCCTGGTCCGGTACCGGCTGGAAATCGGCCCCACGAATCGCCAGGGTCAGGAGTGACGAGCACGTGACCGAAACTATCCGGCTGATCGTGGGAGTGTCCGGGGCGCAGGCGCCGGGGCTCGGCCTAGCCGTGCTGCGGGCCCTGCAGACCGTGCCGGGGACAGAAAGCCACCTGGTCGTGGACCGCGCCACCCTGGACGCGGAGCAAGGCCTGACCGGGGAAGATTTCGCCAAGCTGGCCGACGTGACCTACTCGCCGGGCGATCTGGGTGCGGCGATCTCGTCCGGGTCGTTCCGCACCGCGGGGATGGTCATCGCGCCGTGCTCGATGCGCACCGTGGCCGCGATAGCCACTGGCAACACGGCCGACCTGGTCACGCGGGCGGCCGACGTCTGCCTCAAGGAGCGCCGACGGCTGGTACTGGTCCCGGACGAGACCCCGTGGAACCTGATCAGCATCAGGAACATGGAAATCATCACCCTGGCCGGCGGCACGATCCTGCCGCCCGTCCCGGCGTTTTACCACCAGCCGAAGACAACGGAGGACTTGCTGCGGCACACCGCGGGAAAGATCCTCGACCAGTTCGGCCTGGAACACGACCTGTTCGCCCGCTGGGCGGGAGGAGACCGCGATGTTGCCCAGTGAGGTAGCGGCCCTGCTGGCTGGCGGCGCGGCCGAGGATGCCTGGGAGCCGGTGTTCCTGCTGCTCACGGTGGGCTTCGACGGGTATGCGCAGGTATGCCAGCTGTCCAGGGCCGAGATCGAGGCCGGCCAGGGACGCGGCGGTGCCGACGTGATCCGCGGCATCGTCCGCGCCCGTCGGACCATCGCCAACCTGCGCAGGGACGGGCGCGGGCTGCTGGTCGTGGTAGGCAGCCAGTCCGCGTACTACCTGCGGCTGCGCGCTGCCACGGTGCTGGAGGAGGACAGCGGGCGGACCCTTGCGGTGGCATTCGCGGTCGACGGCACCGAGGACGACACGCTCGGCATCCCGCTGCGGCCGATGATGTTCCAGTCGTCGTCCTATGTCCGGGACCGGGAACGCTGGGACGACAACCAGGCCCTGCTCCGCCGTCTGGCCGCCACCGAGAGCAGCGGGAACATCGAGGGGCCGCGGTGAGAGCCATCCGGATGCGCCAGCCGGGCGGCCCTGAGGTCCTCGAGCTGGCCACCGCCGAGCCACCGGAGACCGGGCCTGCCGAGGTGCTGGTCGCTGTGGAACTGGCCGCCGTGAACTTCGGAGACGTGAACGCCCGCCGGGCCACCTACGCCAGCCGCGGGGTCGCCTTCCAGAGCGGGCTGGGCCTGGAGGTGTACGGCCGGGTCGCGGAAACAGGCGCCCGGGTCAGCGGCTTCCAGCCGGGCGACCGGGTGGCGGGCTTCTGCCGAACCGGCGGGTACGCGGAACTGGCCGCGTGCGACCAGCGGCTGCTGTGGCGGGTGCCGGACGACATTCCTGACGAGCAGGCGGCCGCGTTCCCCATCGTCGGGCAGACCGCGTACCACCTGCTGCATTCCGCGGCACGGCTGCGCGACGGCGACGACGTGCTGATCACCGCGGCGGCTGGTGGCGTGGGCACGGCCGCGGTCCAGGTGGCCCGGCTGCTTGGGGCCGGCCTGATCGTAGCCGCGGCCAGTTCGGTGCAGCGGGCCCGCCGCGCGCTGCCGCTGGGCGCGGACGCCGCCATCAGCTACTCCCCGGGAGCGCTGAAAGACAACCTGGCCGACGCCACCGGCACCCAGACCGTGGCCGTGGCCTTGGATGCGGTGGGCGGCACCGTACGGGCCCAGGCTCTTGACTGCCTGGCACCGTTCAGCCGCCTGATCCACTACGGCAACTCCTCGGGCGACCCCGAGCACCTGCCGGATGCCCGGTCGCTGCGCGACCGGCTGGTCAGCGTGGGTGGCGTCCGGCTGGCCCAGGTCCGCTCCGCCGCGCCTGAACTGCTGCGAGACAGCGGCGACCGGCTGCTCGGCTGGCTGCGGGAGGGCCGGCTCACGCTCCCCATCGCTGCCGTGCTGCCGCTGGCGGACGCGGCCGAGGCCCACCGTCGCCTGGAGTCCCGGCAGGTCGTCGGCAAGCTGCTGCTTGCCGCCAGGTAACCACCGTACTGAGGCCCATCCGGCGCGTCTGGCCAGCGCGTTCTCGGTGCCACCGCACCCGCCCCACCGCTCTGACCAGGGTATTGACATGCCTCGGAAGCGCCGTAATACTCGGATCTAGTGAATGTAACGGGCGTTTCGCTCAACGAAACAGAAGCCCGGTCGACCGACGGACGGATGCGAATGGTGACGATGACTGAGGTGCCCGATGGCCGACGGACCTCGCTGCTCCACGGGGTCACGGTCCTGGATCTGACCCGCTTCCTGGCGGGACCGTTCGGCACCATGGTGCTGGCGGACATGGGCGCGACGGTCATCAAAGTCGAGCAGCTTACTGGGGACACCACCCGGTATCAGCCGCCGTACTACTTCGAAGGCGACAGCGCCTACTTCCTGGCCATCAACCGCAACAAGCAGTCCATCTCCCTGGACATCCGCTCCGAGGGCGGACGGCGGGTGCTAGAGCGGCTCATCGCCCGGTCTGACATCATGATCGACAACCTGCGCGCGCCACAGCGGCACAAACTGCGGCTGAACTGGGAACACGTCGAGAAGATCAATCCGCGCATCATCAGCTGCTCGGTGACCGGGTTCGGCTCCGACGGCCCCTACGCCGACCGCCCGGCCTACGACATCATCGTGGAGGCGCTCGGCGGCGTGATGGGCGTGACGGGGCCGGAAGGCGGGCCAAGCGTTCGTGCCGGGGTGCCGATCGGCGACATCACAGCGGGCCTGTACGCCGCGATCGGGGTGCTGGGCGGCCTGGCCTACCGGGATCACACCGGCCGCGGCCAGCATATCGACGTGAGCATGCTGGACGCGCAGGTGTCCCTGCTGTCCTACCTGGCCCAGTACTACTTCATCGGCGGCCTCGTCGCGCAGCACCAGGGCCGCGCGCATGTGTCCATCCCCACCTACAACACGTTTGCCACCAAGGACGGCCGGGAGATCGTGGTCGCGGCGAACACCCAGGAGATGTGGACGTCGCTGTGCCACGTGCTGGGCCGCCAGGACCTGCTCGAGGACCCCCGGTTCGTCGACAACCCCACCCGGCTGGCGCACCGCGAGGAACTGCTTGAGATTCTGCGGGAGGAGTTCGCCCGCTGCGATGTGGAGTGGCTGCATGACGCACTGGTCGAGCACCAGGTGCCCGCCGCGCCGATCAACAGCATCGACGCCGCACTGGCCGACCCGCAGGTGCGCCACCGGGAGATGGTGGTCAAGACCACGCACCGCAGCGGGAAGGACTTCCTGACCCTGGGCACCGCCATCAAGACCGACGACCCGGCCGGTGCGGAGTTCAGCTCTCCGCCCGCGCTCGGCGGCGACACCGAGCAGATCCTCGGCGCACTGGGGTTCACCGGCCCGGAGATCTCCGAGCTGGCGGCGGCCGGCGCCATCAAGCTGGATGGCCAGTGACCGCGACCGAGGACGCGGACGGCAAGGGATCCGCGGACCGGTACGGCCGGCTGCCCTGGTTCCGTCCCGGTGACCTGACCGCCGAGCAGCGGAACTACTATGACCGGCTGACGTCCGGGCCGAGAAACAGGGCCTCGCTGGTGGACGCGCAGGGGCGGCTCAAAGGCGCGTTCAACGCCCGGCTGCTGGACCCGCCGGTGGGCACCGCGATCGAGCAGCTCGGGGCGGTGCTCAGGTTCGGCACCCCGGCGCTGACCGATCGGCAGCGGGAGATCGCCATCCTGGAGGTCGCGCGCTCGGAGCGTAGCGGCTACGAATGGCGGGCACACTCCGCGGCCGGGCTCGCGGCCGGGCTGCAGCCGGAGGAACTCGACGCGATCGTGAGCGGCCGGGACCTGGATACGTTCTCCCCGGCCGAGACCCTGACCCGGCAGGTGGTGCGGGCCCTGGTCACCGAGCGGGACCTGACCGACCTGCTGTTCGCGGCGGCAGAGCAGGACCTGGGCCCGACCGCCCTGTTCGACCTCATCTCGCTGGTGGGCTACTACCAGCACACGGCGCTGGCCCTCCGGGTCTGGCGGGTGCCGCTCGATCCGGACGGCACCCCGTTCCCGGACGGCGAAGCCGTCGGCGCCCCCTTCGGCCACTGATCCGCCCAGACAGGAGAGAGCATGTCATCGCTGGCCAAGACCGCCATAGTCGGAGTGGGTGCCACTGAACAGGGCCAGATCCCCGGTCAGAGCGGCAACCAGATCGCCGTGCGAGCCGCGGTGGCCGCGCTGGAGGACGCGGGCATCGACAAGTCCCAGATCGACGGGCTGGTCACCTGCAAGCCGCCCCGGTCCGCGGAGAACGCCGGGATCGACGAGAACATCGGGCAGCTGCTGGGGATCAACCCGGTCTTCGCATCCACCCTGGAGTACGGCGCGTGCGCGTTCTCCATGCACCTGGCCGCGGCGGCGATCAGTGCGGGGCTGTGCACGACCGTGCTGCTCACGTACGGCACCAACCAGCGCAGTGCGCGGACCAGTTTCGCGGTACCGGTCGGCGGCGGCCAGGACTGGGCCTCGCTGGCCGGCTTCGTGCACGTGGCGGGACCGGCCGCGATGGCCGCCCGGCGGCACATGCATCTGTATGGCACGACCGAGGAGCAGCTTGGCTGGGTGTCGGTGGCGCAACGGGAATGGGCGCAGGACAACCCGATCGCCATCTTCCGCAAGCCGATGAGCATCGAGGACTACCTCGCCTCGCCGTACGTCGTGGCTCCGCTGCGCCGCGCCGACCTGACGATGATCTCTGACGGCGGTGCGGCCGTCATCATGACCAGCGCCGAGCGCGCCAGGGATTTCCGCGCCGCCCCGGTCTACCTGCTGGCCATGGCCCAGCAGTCGGCGCTGCGCAGCGACCAGAACCCGGACAAGCTGATGCGGCCCTGGATCAAGGACATCGCCACCAGCCTGTACTCTCAGGCGGGCCTGGGGCCGTCGGACATGAACCTGGCCTACCTGCAGGACGCCACCTCCGTCTGGGTACTCCAGATGCTCGAGTGGTACGGCTTCTGCGGTGAGGGCGAGGCCGGTTCCTTCCTGGCCGCGGGCCACACCCGGCCGGGCGGGTCGCTGCCGGTCAACACCAACGGCGGCCAGCTTTCGGAATGCTACATGTGGAACTGGATGCACCTATACGAAGCGGTGCGCCAGCTGCGCAAGGAATGCGGTGACCGCCAGATCAGCGGGGCCGAGGTGGCCTTGCACGCCCAGACCCACGATTTCTTCAAGGGGGCCGCGTCGATTCTTTCCGTCCACGACGGGTCGTGAGATTAGCACGCCGGCGATAGCGAAAACTGGTCCAGCACTTTTCCGCACAAGCCGGACAGCAGTTCGGCGATGCACGGGAAATCCGCCGGGAATACCGGGATGGGCGGCAGCACCGTGGCGCCTGCCTCCGTCGCGGCCGCCATGTTCCGCACGTGAATATAGCTGAGCGGCGTCTCCCTGGTCACCAGGACCAGGCGCCGCCGTTCGGCGAGCGTGACGCTGGCCGCGCGGGAAACCAGGTTGTCGGAGTCCCCGCTAGCCACCGCGGCCAGCGTGCGCATCGAGCAGGGGATGATGACCATCCCCATAGCCGGGAACGAGCCGGCCGCGAGCGGCGCGCCGACGTCCGACGCGTCATAGACCACATCGGCTTGCCGCTCTACTTCAGCCGGATCCACCCGCATCTCCAGCTCGATGCTGCGCCGCGCGCCGGCCGACAGGACGAGATGGGATTCCACGCCGCCGCGGCGCCGCAACGCGGCCAGGAATGCGACGCCCAGATGCGGGGCGCTGGACCCGGACATGGCGACGATGAGACGTGCGGGCTGGTGAGCTGGCATGCGTTATTCTTCATTCTGACATCGGATCTGGAACGGCCGTTCCACAGAAGCATGCCCGCTCCCGGGTTGCCGGTCAAAGCGCGGCGAAGGGATGGTTGGCGTGACCACCTCTAGAGAACCGGTCGGCCGCGCCCTCGACGTGCTGGCCTGGATGGCTAATCACCAGTCCCAGCCGCTGGGCGTGCGGCAGATCGCTCGCGACCTGGACACCACACCCAGCACCATCCACCGCATCCTGGCCACCTTCCAAGACCGCCATCTGGTCGCCCGTGGCGACAACGGCGAGTACGTGCTCGGCCTGGAGCTGTACCGGATCTGCGCGGTGATCGCCAGCGAGCTGTCCCTGGGCCGGATCGCCCGCACCCACCTGCAGCGGCTGACCAAGGAGTGCAACGAGACCACGCTGTTCGGGACCTATGACAGCGGCCGCGGGCAGATGATGTTCATCGACCGGGTAGAGGCCCTCCATCCACTGCGCTACGTGGTTGACCTGCACCAGTGGCTGCCGCTGCACGCGGGCGCGACCGGGCTCGCCATCCTCGCCTACCTGCCGGAGGAGGAGCGGCAGCGGATCTACGCCGCCGGCCTGGAACCGGCGACACCGGCCACGATCGTGTCCGTCACCGAGTTGGAGAAGGAACTTGAGCAGGTCCGGCTCCGGGGTTACGCCCTGTCCATGAACCAGCGCGTGCAGGGCGCCGTCGGCTTCGCCGCGCCGGTGTTCGACAGCAGCGGCATGGTCTGCGGCGACATGTGCATCACCCTGCCCCAGCAGCGATTCCAGGCCGGCGAGTTCGCCGACTCGCTGGCCGCCATGCTCATGACGGCGGCCGCGCAGGTCACTGCCGAACTGAAGGCCGTCGGCTACCGGGCGGCCGCGCACACCAGCGGCAACTGAGGGGTATTCAGCGGATGAGGGTATTCAGTGGATGAGGATCTGACGGTCGCGGGCATCACGGACGGGCTCACCCGGCACGGCTACCTAGCCGACGAAGGCCTGGCCACCGCGGTGTTCCTGGCCCTGCGGCTCCGCCGCCCGCTGCTGCTTGAAGGCGACGCCGGGGTCGGCAAGACGGAGCTGGCCCGGGTGCTGGCCCGCTGGACGGGAGGGACGCTGCTCCGGCTGCAGTGCTATGAGGGCATCGACGCCTCCCAGGCGGTGTACGAGTGGGACTACGCCCGTCAGCTGCTGCACCTGCGGGCGGCCGAAGCCGCCGGGTGGGGCGCGGCAGCCGAGGACGACCTGTACTCAGAGCGCTTCCTCATGCGCCGGGTACTGCTGTCCGCCATCGATCACCGGGACGGGCCGCCGCCGGTGCTGCTGATCGACGAGCTGGACCGGGCCGACGACGAGTTCGAGGCGTTCCTGCTCGAGTTCCTGTCCGACTATGCGATCACCGTGCCGGAGCTCGGCACGTTCACCGCGGCCGTGCCGCCGCGTGTGATCATCACGTCAAACCGCACCAGGGACCTGCACGACGCGCTCAAGCGGCGCTGCCTTTACCACTGGGTCGAGCACCCCGACTTCGAGCGCGAGGTAGCCATCGTGCGGCTCCGGGCGCCCGACGCGCTGCCCGCACTGGCGGCGCAGGTCACCGCTGCCGTGCAGACCCTGCGCAGCCTGCACCTGTACAAGCCGCCTGGCGTGGCCGAGACGATCGACTGGACGGCCGCCCTTGCTGCACTTGGCTGCACCGAGCTGGACGAGCGCAGCCTGGACAGGACTCTGGGCGCCGTGCTGAAGTACCAGGAGGATCAGGCCAGGGCGCGCGAGCACGGGCTAGCCGAGCTGGCCCGGCTGGCGGCACAACGCAGTGCCTGACCTGCCCTCCGGGACGTCGCCGAACCTGAGCCAGGTGCCGGCGGGCCAGGCCGAGCGGATCGCGGTGGGCTTCGGCCGGGCATTGCGAGCGGCGGGCGTGGCCGTCCCGCCCGGCAAGGTACTGACCTTCGTCGAGGCGCTGAGCCACGTCGGCCTGGACCGGCGCAGCACCGTCTACTGGGCCGGACACGCCACATTGCTCAGCCGGCCAGAAGACCGCCCGGTCTACGACCGGATCTTCGACGCGTTCTGGCTGAGCCAGCTCAGCCCTGCCTGGTCCGCGGTGGCCCAGCCTCTTGTCGTGGCTGTGGATGACGACGCCACGGACGACGGCAACCCCGACGACGGCGAGGGCGACGCGGAGCAGGTGCTCGAGGTCCGGTACAGCCGGACCGAGGTGCTGCTGCACCGCGACTTCGCCCAGCTCAGCCCGGAGGAATGGGCCGAAGCCGAGCAGCTCATCGCCCAGCTCCGGCTGACCACTCAGCTGCGCCGGGCCCGCCGGCGGCGCCCAGCGGCGCGGCGGGGCGACCACCCGGACCTGCGCCGCACCGTGCGGCGCGCGCTGCGCTCTGGCGGCGAGCCGCTCCGGCTGGCCTGGCGCGCCAGGACCACCCGGCCCCGTCGCCTGGTCCTGCTGGTCGACGTGTCCGGCTCGATGGACAGCTACGCCAGGGCGCTGATGCGGCTGGCGCACGCCGCGATGCGCGCCCGCAACGGCCTGCAGGTGGAAGTATTCACGCTGGGCACCCGGCTGACCCGGCTGACCCGTGAGCTGTCCCAGCGAGACCCCGACTCTGCCCTGGCCGCCGCGGCCAGCTCGGTCAGGGACTGGTCCGGCGGCACCCGGCTGGGCGACTGCCTCCGCGAATTCAACGACCGCTGGGGCGCCCGCGGCATGGCGCGGGGGGCGGTGACCGTGGTGTTCTCTGACGGCTGGGACCGGGGCGACCCGGCCACGCTGGGTGCCGAGATGGCCCGGCTGCACCGGCTCGCTCACCGGCTGGTGTGGGTGAACCCGCTCAAGGCCTCGCCAGGATTCGCGCCGCTGGCTCGCGGCATGGCAGCCGCGCTTCCGGAAGTGGACGACTTCGTCGCCGGGCATTCCGTAGCCGCGCTGCGAGAACTGGCCGCGGTGATCGCCGGGCTGGGCACACGCGACCCGGGTGCCCAGCCGCGCTCGCGTCGGCAGCCAGTGCCGCCGCTGGCGTAACCCTGCGCCGCTGGCCTGCATCATCAGGCTGTTGACATCCGAAGTTACCAGGGTAATACTCACTTATTAAATGAAGGCAACACATGTTTCGTTGAGCGAAACACTTAGGTTTAGTCGTTGTCTTTCACCGGACTACATCGCCCTAGGGGGTGACGGCTGCCCTTGAAGCCTTCGGTATTCGAGTACCACTCGCCGGAGACCACCGAGGAAGCTCTCGGATTGCTCGGCGAACTCGGCGCGGACGCAAAGGTTCTGGCGGGCGGCCAGAGCCTGATGCCACTGCTGAACCTGCGACTGACCGCGCCCGGGCACCTGATCGACATCAACCGCATCCCTGAGCTGCGGGAATCGGCACGCATGAACGGGACGCTGCGCCTCGGCGCCACGACCAGGCACCAGGACCTTGGCCGGCGCGCCGACATCGCCGACTGCTGCCCGCTGCTGCGGGAGGCGGCGGTGTACATCGGTCATCCGCAGATCCGGACTCGCGGCACGCTCGGCGGCAGCCTGGCGCACGCGGACCCGTCGGCCGAACTGCCCGCGGTGGCTGTCGCCCTCGACGCGACCGTCGTGGTCCGCAGCGTGCGCGGTGAACGCCGGGTGAGCGCCGCCGACTTCTTCACGTACCACCTGACGACTGACCTGGATGAGGACGAGCTGGTGGTAGCGGTGGACTTCCCCGTGGCGGGCCCGCGCCAGGGGTCCGCGTTCGGCGAGGTTGCGGCCCGTTTCGGTGACTTCGCGATGGTGGGGGCGGCCGCGGTCATCCGCCTCGGCGAGGACGGCAAGGTCGAGGACGCCCGCATCGTGTGCTCATCAGTGGCCGGGACGCCGAAACGGGTTCCCGAGGCCGAGGACGTGCTGCGCGGCCAGGAGGCCGCCGCGGTGCTCGGCGAGGTGGAGGGGGCGGTGGCCCGCACCCTGGATCCGGCGCCACAGCCGAAGGTCTCCGCCGGGTACAAGCGCCGCACCGCGGCGGTCCTGGCCCGGCGTGCCGTCGAGAGCGCCTGTCAGTCAGCACTACGGAGGATGTCGTGAACCCGGTCGTCGTAGTAACCCTAGAGGTCAACGGGACCCGCCAGCAGGTGGAGATCGAGCCCCGCACCCTGCTGGCGGACGTACTGCGGGAGAAGTTCTCCGCCAAGGGCACCCACCTCGGCTGCGAACACGGCGTTTGCGGCGCCTGCACGGTGCTGCTCGACGGTGAGCCGGTCCGGTCCTGCCTTACGCTCGCCGCACAGGCGGCTGGCCATCGGGTGGAGACAGTGGAATCGCTGGCCGAGCCGGACGGGTCGCTCAACGAGCTGCAGGGCGCCTTCCAGAAGCACCACGGCCTGCAGTGCGGGTTCTGCACTCCCGGGATCCTGATGTCGCTGACCGCCCTGTTCCGGACCACGCAGCATCCCTCGGAGGATCAGATCAGGGAGTTCATCCAGGGGCACATCTGCCGCTGCACCGGCTACCAGCAGATGATCGAGGCGGCCCTCGACGTAAGCGAGCACGCCGGGAGCGCCCGATGATCGGCGAACCGCTGGTCCGGCGGGAAGACCTGCGCCTGCTGCGCGGCCTCGGCCAGTACGTGGACGACATCGACCTGCCCGGGGTGGCTCACCTGGCGGTGGTGCGCAGCCCGCACCCGCACGCCCGGATCCTGGCCATCCGGACCGAAGAAGCCAACCGGATGCCCGGTGTCCTCGGTGTGTACACGGCCGCCGATATCGAGCCGATCAACGGCCGCTGGCCGGTGCACCTGCCGCACAAGGGCCTGCGCGCCGCGGTGGAGCGGATCCTGCCCACCGACAAGACCCGGTACGTCGGCGAGGCGGTCGCCTTCGTGGTGGCGGAGAGCCGCTACCTGGCCGAAGACGCTTGCGCCCAGGTCGAGGTGGAGTACGAGCCGTTGCCTGGAGCGGGCACCTGGCAGATAGCGCTGAATCTGGGCGAGGCCATCCACGAGGGCAACCCGGATAACGTCGCGGCGCACGTGACCCAGACCACCGGGGACGTGGAGGCCGCGCTGCGGTCCGCGCCGCATGTCCTGCACGAGACGTATCGCATCCGCCGCGGCGGTGGTCACTCGATGGAGGGCCGGGCCACCGCGGCCCGGTACGACGCGTCGCTGGACACCTATGTCGTCTGGGACGCGACGCAAACCCCGCACGGGGCGCGCCGTTTCCTGGCCACCTGCTACGGGATCCCCGAGGAGAGGTTCCGGGTCATCGCTCCGCCCGACGTGGGCGGCGGGTTCGGCCCCAAGGGCCAGCGCTACCCCGAGGAGATGGCGGTGCCGTGGCTGTCCAAGCAGCTGGGACGGCCGGTCAAGTTCATCGAGGACCGCTATGAGCACTTCCTGACGTCCTGCATGGAGCACCCGCAGGAGCATGTCGTCGACGTGGCTTTCGACGACGACGGCGTGCTGCTCGGCCTGAAGGACGTCTTCGTCAGCGACATGGGCGCGTACGGGACGTCGCTGATCGTGCCGACCATCGCGGGCTGTACGGTGCCCGGGCCGTACCGTATCCCGAACCTGCACATCGAGTTCACCGCGGTCTTCACCAACAAGGTGCCGCAGAGCGCGGTTCGGGGCGCCGGGCGGCCGCAGGGCGTCTACGTGATGGACCGGACAATCGACCGGATCGCCGACTACCTGGGACTGGACCCGGCCGAGGTCCGGTTCCGCAACCTGATCCAGGCGGACCAGTTCCCCTACCCGGTGGGGCTGACCTTCCGAGACGGCAGCCCGCTGACCTACGACAGCGGCGACTTTCCCGAGCTGCTGCAGAAGGGGCTGGACCTGATCGACTACCCGGCTCAGCGGAAGCTGCAGGCCGAGCGGCGCGCGGCAGGCGCCTACCGCGGGATCGGCATATCGGTGGGCCTGGAGGGTGTTGGCCTCGGACCGTTCGAGGGGGCCACGGTCCGGCTCGAGACCACCGGCCGCGCCACCGTGGTTCTCGGTGCACCCCCCCAGGGGCAGGGCTTCCAGACCACGTACGCGCAGATCTGCGCCGAGTTCCTCGGCCTTGACGTAGACCAGATCGACGTGGTCACCGGCGACACGTCGCTGATTCCCTACGGCACTGGCACCTTCGCCAGCCGGGTGATGGCTAACGCGGGCCCCGCCCTGGCTACGGCGGCCAGCGAGGTCAAGACGAAGCTGCTGGAGTCGGCCGCTTCCCTGCTCGAGGCGGCGCCTGAGGACCTTGAGGTCTCTGAGGGGCAGGTCCGGGTGCGCGGCATGCAGCAAGGCGTGTCCCTAGCAGAAGTCGCCCAGGCTTCGAACGTTGGCCGTCCCGGGATGTCGATGGCTAAGGACATGGTGCCGGGCCTGACCGCCAGTGCCTACTTCAACCCCGAGCGTGCCGGGTACTCGAGCAGCGTCCAGGTCTGCGTGGTGGAGGTCGACCCGGAGACCGGCGAGGTGGAGATCGTCGACTGGGCGGTCGGGCACGACTGCGGCAGGATCGTTAACCCGCTGCTGGTAGAGGGCCAGGTACTGGGCGGTATCGCGCACGGACTCAGCAACGCGCTCTACGAGGAAGCGCTCTACGCCGACGACGGCACACCGCTGACCGTCAGCTACCTGGACTACCCGATCCCGTCGGCCAGGGAGATGCCCTGGATCAAGCTGTACAACCAGGAGACGCCCAGCCCGCTGAACCCGCTCGGGGTCAAGGGCGCCGGCGAGGCCGGCACGCTCGGGGTGCCCGCCGTGATCGCGGCCGCGGTCGAGGACGCACTGCGGCCGTTCGGGATCCAGATCAGGGACTGCCCCCTGTCGCCGGGGTTCATCGGCGACCTAGTGGATGAGGCGCGGACCCGCGCCGCCGCGGACGACGACCGAGGTCCAGACGACCAGGGCAGCTAACGGAACCCCGCCGCGGCCGCTCACCGGCGGCGGGACCCATCGGAATCCGGATCATCCGAGACAGAGCGAGTTGGTTCATAACACCACCAGATCAAGGAGTGGAGTGGTTCAACCATGGCTGGCGACGTTAACGGCAGACAAACAGAGCGAGTACTAGAAGAACCTGCGCGGACAGACGGCGAGACCGAGACCCCGCCCGATCGCGGCCTGCTCCTCGTCCCGTTCGACGGCCGGGTTCCATGGGTGCAGGGCACCCTGATGACGCTGCAGAACTGCTTCGCCATCGTGGGCATGTTCCTGTTCCCCGCCGTGCTCGGCGCCACCATCGGCCTGAAGCCCGAGCAGGTCGCCGAACTGTACGGGGTCACGTTCATCGCGACCGGGTTCGGTACGCTGCTGCAGTCCACGATCGGCCTGAAGATGCCGATCGTCATCGGGCCGTGGGCCGCCACCCTGGCCGGGCTGCTAGCCACAGCCAAGGGCTACGGGCTCGGCGCCGCGTTCGGCTCGCTGTTCGTCGCCGGCCTGATCTGGACGGTGCTGGCCCTGCCGATCCCGCACTACTCGCCGATCGGCTACATCGCCCGGGCCTTCCGCGCGCCGATCCTGTACGGCGGGATCGTCATCATCGGTATCGCCAGCCTGACCAACATCACCGTGGTCAACTGGATCGGCAACCCGAAGCAGCCGGGCTTCGGCGCGGCCAACTGGTTCGGCGGCCTGGCCGCCATCTTGGTCATCACGGCCCTGATCGTGCTGACCCGCGGCTTTATCCGGTCCGCGGCCATGCTGTTCGGGATCATTGCCGGCGCCCTGGTCTACGCCATCTTCACGCCCATCTCGTTCACCGGCGTGACCCACACCAACCGGGTGACCGTCCCCACCGCGTTCTCGTACGGATTCAGCGTCAACTGGATGCTGGTCGTCCTGTTCTTCCTGCTGCTGGCACCCGCGGTGATCACCAGCCTCGGCTACTACAACGTGCTGGCAGAGTGGGCGGACGTGAGGCTGACGGGACACCGGATGGCCTGGGGAGTGTTCGGCCTGTCGCTTGCCGGCGTGCTGTCCGCCGCGCTGGGCACGTTCACCCTCTCGGTGTACCCCGACAACCTCGCCGTCGTCCGGTCCAGCCGGGTGGGAAGCCGCTGGGTCACGGCGGCCGCGGGCGGCCTGCTGATCATCGCCGGGTTCATCTCCAAGTTCGACGCCCTGTTCACTGCCATCCCGAGCAACGTGATCGGCGCGGCTGCGGTTGTGCTGTTCGGCATCTTGTTCATGGCCGGCGTGGCCGCGGTCAGCCGCGTGCAGTGGGATCAGCTGAACATGCTCGTGATCGGCCTCCCGTTCATGCTCTCGATCGGCGGCCTGTTCGTCTCCCCCATTGTCATCGCCGGGTACCCGCTGATCGTCAGGCAGATCATCACCCAGCCGCTGTTCACCGGCCCCATCCTGCTGGTCATTCTGGACCTGACCATCAACAAGTACCTGCGGCCACGGCTGAACCTTGAGCGCCCGGCGGCGCCTGTGCGACGTCGCGTGGATGAGGAAGCCGCGGTCCGCGGCCCGGCCTGACCCGGCCCCGCCCTGACCGAGAACTGGCCCAGAGGAGGAGAGCATGGCAGTCGAACGAGCAAAAATCGACGTTGAGGAACGGGATGAGGGTGTCGCCATCACCCTGCTGAGCGGGGACAGAGGCAACTACCTCGGCGTCGAGGAACTCGCCATGCTGACCTCGGTGCTTGACAAAGCAGAGGAGACCGGACGGCGCTGGATCCTCCTTCGCCAGCATGGGCAGGACTTCTGCCTGGGCAGGGCACCGGGCCCCGGCGGTGAGGACACCAGGAAGGCGCTCAGCGGCTTCGTCCAGCGCTGGCAGTCCCTGGAGCCGATGACAGTGGCCGCGGCCGACGGCGGCTGCGTTGGGTTCGCTGTCGGCCTGTTCTCGCTGGCCGACATCAGCCTGGCCAGCGAGCGGGCCTGGTTCCAGTTCCCGGAGATTCTCGGCGGCGGCTCCTACCCGGCCATCGTCGCCTCCTGGCTGTTCGACCTGGTGCCGTACAAGCAGGCGCTGTTCTGGACGGCCACCGGGCCCAGGTTCACCGTGGCGGACGCCTATCAGTTCGGCCTGGCATCGACGGTGATCCCCGCAGGCGAGCTGGCCGGCCGCACAGACGAGACCATCGCCGGGCTGGAGTCGTTGTCGCGGAAGGCACTGCGCGACGGCAAGAGCGCCGCGAAGGCGATGAGCTCCGCCCCACGTGACCCGGCTATCCGCCGGTCGATGGCCCTCAAGTGGTTCCTGTAGGAGGCGGGATGTCGGATACGGACACCGGGCCCGAGCTGGTCTTCCTGCACCCGATCGGCCTTGACCAGCGGATCTATGCGGACGTGCGCCGGGACGGTGAGCTCGCCCTTGACTTCCCCGGCTTCGGGGCGGCGCAGGCGGTGGACCGAGTCACGCTGGCCGGGCTGGCCGACTATGTGCTCGGCCACATCAAGCAGCCGGTGACCCTGGTCGGTGTATCCCTGGGCGGCATGGTCGCCCAGCAGGTCGCGGTCCGGGAGCCGGACGCGGTGGCGTCGCTTGTGGTGGCCTGCTCCAACGCGGCCAGCCACCCGCACACCATGGCCGAGCGGGCCGCGGCCACCCGGGCGGGCGGGATGGCCGGGGTGCTCGACACCACACTGGAGCGCTGGTTTACCCCAGAGGCGCTTGCCGCCCCGGGCCATCCGGGCGTGGTGTACGCGAGGCAGCGCCTGCTGGACGACGATCCCGAGGTCTTCGCCCAGTACTGGGAGGCCATGGCTGAGCACGATGTGACCGCCCAGCTACCGTCGATTCCGGTGCCCGCTACGTTCATCGCCGGGAAGACCGACCGCGCGTCGTCGGCCGAGACGCTGGAGCAGATGGCCGAGGCGGTCCCCCGGGGGGTGTTTGAGGTCATCGACGGTCCGCACATGCTGCCGCTGGAGCGGCCGCGGGAGTTCCGGGCCGCGCTTGACCGGCACGCCGGCCGGCTGGCCCGCCGACAGTGAGTCCATCAGCAGTGAGGAGTACACGGTGAGCGCTGAGAAGCCCTTGCCCGACGTCGCGGATCCGCTGACCGCGCCGTTCTGGGCGGCCACGTCCGAGCGGAAGCTCATGGTGCAGAAGTGTGCCCACTGCGGGTACCTGCGCTGGCCGCCGGGCCCGCTCTGCCCGGAATGCCAGACCGAGGGCGGGGACTGGACCGCGGTCCGGCCCACCGGCACACTGTGGAGCGTCGCCACCTACCACCGTGCGCTCGACCCGGCCTTCACCGACGACGTGCCGTACACGGTGGCCCTGGTCGAACTGGACGACGGGCCGCGGATGTACGGGCGGATCGGCGGCGACCCGGCGGCGCTCGTGCTGGACGGCCCGGTCCTGGCCACCTTCGATGACGTGGCTCCCGGCGTCACGCTCGTCGGATGGACGCAGCACCAGAAGGGGAATGATCATGGCATTCGCTGACCTCCGCGCGTTCCTGCAGGCCGTGGACGAGATCGGTGAGCTGAAAACCGTGCCAGGTGCCGACCTGAAGACCGAGGTCGGGGCCATCACCGAGATCACCGCGTGGAGCCCCGAGCCGCCCATGGTGCTGTTCGAGGACATCCCCGGCGTGGCGCGCGGCTATCGCCTCGCCGTCCACAGCTACGCCTCCTACCAGCGCACGCGGCTGCTGTATGGCTTCCCTGACGGCGCCGGCAGGAAGGAACTGGTGAGGTGGTGGAAAGACCGCCTTGACCACTACGAACCGGTCCCCCCGGTCCAGGTGGACCGCGGCCCCGTGATGGAGAACGTCCAGGAGGGCGACGACGTCGACCTAACCCGATTCCCCGCCCCGCTCTGGCACCAGCAGGACGCGGCCCCGTACCTGGCCACCGGGGGCGCCTCGGTGCTGCGGGACCCGGAGACCGGTGACCTGAACGTCGGGTGCTACCGGGGGATGGTCTACGACCGGAACACCCTCGGCCACCACCTGGCGGCCGGCCACCACGGCCAGGTGATCCGGGACAAGTACTTTGAACGCGGGCAGAACTGCCCCGTCCTGGTCAGCCTGGGCCAGGACGTCTCGTTCACCTTGGCGGGCGCGGAGAACCTCGGCTTCGGTCAGAGCGAGTTCGAGTACGGTGGCTTCCTGCGCGGTGCCCCGTACGAGGTCATCGCCGGGCCGCGAACCGGGCTGCCCATGCTGGCCGCCGCCGAGGTGGTTCTGGAGGGCGAGATCCTGCGGCCCGACGTGGAACCAAAGCGGGTCGAAGGACCGTGGGGTGAGGGGCTCGGCTACTACGCGGCCGGGTTCCCGCAGCCTCCGGTGCGCATCAATGCCATCTATCACCGGAACGACCCGATCATCATGGGTGAGCCGACGCTGCGGTTCCGGGGCCCGAACGCGGCCGGAGGCTTTGCCAGGGCCGCCCGCCGCTGGCACCTGCTGGATCGGTCCGGCCTGGAGGGCATCACCGGTGTGGGGCAGGTGGGTCCCTTCCTGGTCGTCGCGGTCAAGCAGTACTACTCGGGCCAGGTCATGCGGATTGCCGACTACGCGATGACGGGCCTGGCTGACCGGCCGCCCCGGTACCTGGTGCTGGTGGACGACGACATTGACCCGACCAACCGGACGCAAGTCGAGTGGGCCATCAACACCCGCGTCGATCCTTCCGCCCAGGTGTACATCCAGCGGGACCGATGGGGTAACGCGGTAAACCCGGCCGGGCTGACCCCGGAGAAGCGAGCCATCGAGGACTACTCCATGGGCACGATGATCATCGACGCGTGCCGCCCGTTCCGCTGGCGCCATGACTGGAACCGGATGTTCAAGGAAAGCGACATCCACGAGGACCTGCGGCGCCAGACGGCCGAGAAGTGGGCGGCCACGCTGGGGCCGATCATGAACGAGCCCAAGCCTTGGTAGGAGTGTCCGTCAGGATCAGACGACCCGCTGGCCCCAGAGTGTCAGCCGGATGTCACGTGCCTGGGTGAAATGCTCCGTGCTGACCGCCTCGGCGGCCAGTCCGTCGGATCGTTCGATCGCGTCGACGATGAGCCGGTGTTCGGCGTTCGCCTCGTGCCAGCGTCCTGGCTGCGTCAGTGTCGTCGCCGGATAACGGACCAGATGGAGGTCGAGACGCGCCAGCAGGTCGATCATGGGCTCGTTGTGGGTCGCCCGCCACAATGCTCGGTGGAACTCCCGGTTAGCGGTGACCATGGCTGTCTCGTCGCTGGTGTCGACAACTTCCATTTCGTGCGACAGCCGCTGGAGTGTTACCACGTCGACACGGGAACGGCGCTCGGCGGCGATCCGGGCCGCCCTCCCCTCCAGCAAGATGCGAGCCTCATAGATGTCCAGAATCTCTTCCGGGCTCCGCATCCTGACGATGAGCCCGCGTTCGCTGCGGACCACAACACCATCCTGCTCAAGGCGCGTCAGTGCCTCGCGTATGGGCGTCCGGCTGACGTCGTACTGTTCGGCGAGGACGGTTTCGATCAACGGCTGACCGGGCTGCAGCTTCCCGGTCAGGATTGCTTCTTTCAGCAATTCATAGGGCGCTTGCCGCACCTTGCCGACGGTCATCGGGTGTCCGCTCGCCCGGGGCCTGGGCCTCTAACCGGCTTGATCAGCAGCGTGACCTTGCGGCGCCCGCGGCCGGCCAGGCCGCGGGCGATCTGTCGCAGCATGGCGGGCACGCACGGGCCGTTGTAGATGGCGAAGTCGCCGAACTTGTGCACGCCCGGCTTGTCCTGCACCTGGCGGGCGGCGTCCCGCACGGCCAGCAGCCGGGCGAG
>Ga0210383_10001186_pt1 | contig 23996 bp, 20 predicted proteins | sample IncBWC14OmetaG_FD_160072 | JGI IMG/M metagenome (GOLD analysis project Ga0210383, IMG submission 160072) | Forest soil microbial communities from Barre Woods Harvard Forest LTER site, Petersham, Massachusetts, United States - Inc-BW-C-14-O ... | reverse complement strand
TGTCAACGGCGTCGATGCAGACAAAGACCTCGATCCGGTGCATATCTTCAAGGTGAATCGTGACGACAGCAGCACCATCCGGCACGACCCGCAGCTTGCCTACACGATACCCTCCTACCCCGGGATTGTTTATCTTACGCTCGCCGATAAATATGTTCGGGAACATCAGCTGCCCTGCGAACAGCACCTGCTGCCGCCCGGTCTGCGCACCGACCGCATCTTCAGCACGTATAAAAAGAATTGGAATGAGGACAATTTCGGGCCCGTCCGGGTTCCCCCCGGCCAGTGGTTCCTCCTCGGCGACGATCGCAGCCATTCCGTCGATTCGCGCCACTTCGGCTTTATCGGTCAGGACAGATACGCCGGCACGATTTTATGACCCCTCCGCCGGATCACGACCGCCCACCCCGAACATCGCTTCTCCGCCAATCCCCACACCTCCGATCCTTACTTCTCCCCCAACAAGTCATTGACCTCATCATAGAACTCCTTCTTCTGCTCTTCATAATGTTCCCCCGTGCCCGGTCCGCTGAAACCCGTATGGATCTTTTCAATCTGACCCTTCCTGTTCACAAAGATCGTCGTCGGAAAATTGATGATATCATCCAGTTGGGGCAAAGTCTTCGCTGCCTTTTGCGGATCGGCAACCGTAACCCCGGTGATCAACATCGGATATTTAACATCGAACCCTTGCTGAAACAAACGAACCGCCCGCGCCGACCGGTCAAAATCGGTGCTTCGCTCATATGCCAGCGAAACGATCTCCACGCCTTTATTATGATACTGGTCGTAGAACTTGCTTAAGAATCGCGTCTCATCCAGGCAATTCGGACACCACGACCCCATGATCTGCACCAGCACTACCTTCCCCTTGAACCGGTCGTCTCCAAACGATACCGGATGCCCGTCCAGATCCTTGAAGCTGAACCCGAACGGCACCTCCTTCTTCCATTTGGTGATCGCATACTCATCCTCCAGGTGCGCCGAAGAATCCTTCACCGCGCTCCATGTCGAATAGTTTTTGGGACCGGCGTAATACTTTCCCTCCACCAACGAATCCCCACGCCTGATGGCCGTAAAATAATACGCGTGCGTACTCCCGTCGAAAGTCGAAAGCCTCAACGTATCGCCATCCATGATCCCCTGAAGATACCGAAGATCACCACCCGCATCAAGGAAGGTCCCGATCACCTCCAGCCCCTCCTGACGGAATTCTCCCACCCTGAAGGTCGTATCCTTGCCATTGGACGAACGGAACACCGCCGCCCACCGCCCCTCAGCAGATCCGAAACTCCCTGAACGACCCGCGAACCGGTAGCCCTCTCCATAGAAAGCCTTGAACGGCATGGCGCGAAAGGAATCCGCCAAATGAATGATCCAAACTCCCTCAAGATTCCCGTCCGCCGTCAACGCCCCACGCAACTGCGACTCGAAAAACGGGAACCGGACAAAGACCGAATCCCCATCCACCGTAACACTATCCACTTCTACCCGCTCGGCGGCATTCCGCATATAAAGGACCTTCCGGTCGCCGCTATCCTTCACATCGAAATTGAAAACGACATTGTTCCCATCCTTTCGCTCGAGGTACGCCCGCCACTGCCCGTCCCTGAATTCCCGCCGCTCCGAGCAACCCGCCAGGACCACCAGCAAAACCACTCCGTTGAAGATATGTCTCATCATAGTCGTCGAATATGTTATTTATTAAACCCGCAAAATACCGAAAATTTCAACAAGCCCACCAACCCGATAGAGTAACCCGATCATTCCAGATTCTCCAGCATTTCCGACGTCATCCGCCCCAGGTCATACTCCGGCTTCCAGCCCCAATCCGCCCGCGCCACCGAATCATCGATGCTTTGCGGCCAGCTGTCCGCAATCTTCTGACGATAATCCGGCTTATACTCCATCGTGAAATCCGGAATGTGCCGCCGGATCTCCTCCGCTATCTCCTTCGGCGAGAAGCTCAATGCCGCGACGTTATAGGATGTTCGCACACTGATCTTGGCCACCGGCGCCTCCATCAGTTCGATCGTAGCCCGTATCGCATCCGGCATATACATCATCGGCAAATACGTATCCTCTTTTAGAAAGCAACAGTAGCTCCTGCTCTCCAGCGCCTCATGAAAGATCTCTATCGCATAGTCGGTGGTCCCGCCGCCTGGCGCCGACTTGTAACTGATCAACCCCGGATACCGGATACTCCGGACGTCCACCCCATACCGGCTGTGGAAATAATTACACCAAAACTCTCCCGCATATTTGCTGATCCCATATACCGTAGACGGCTCGATGATCGTTCGCTGCGGACAGTTTTGTCGCGGAGAGGTCGGCCCGAAAACTGCAATACTGCTCGGCCAGTACACCTTTTGCAATTTCTCCTCTCGCGCAATATCCAGCACATTCAGCAACCCCTGCATATTCAGATGCCAGGCGAGGTTGGGGTTTTTCTCCCCCGTAGCAGAAAGGATCGCCGCCAGCAGATAGATCTGCGTAATGTTCTGACGGATCACCTGCACATGCAGCATCTCCTTGTTCATCACATCCAGCGACACATATGGACCGGTTCCCCTTAACAGCTCATTTTCCTCCCGGAGGTCGGAAGCAACCACATTCGCATTTCCATAAATGCGCCGAAGGGCAAGCGTCAACTCTACACCGATCTGGCCGCTCGCGCCGATAACCAATACTTTCTCTTTGGTCATATCCTGGGGTTTTGGGGAGCAAATATAAACCCGTAGCTTCGCCCAATGCAATTTTTGACCGACTTATTTCGTCATCAATCCTACGATAAGAACAATTTCTTCCTCATCGCCGGACCCTGCGTCGTCGAAAGCGAAGAGCTCGTTATGGAAGTCGCCGACAAGGTATCCCATATTTGCCACAACCTCGGCATCCCCTATGTCTTCAAGGCCTCCTATCGCAAGGCCAACCGAACCAGCGCCGGTTCCTTCACCGGCATCGGCGACGACAGCGGCCTGGACCTCATCGGAAAAGTGGGCGAAAAGTACAAAATCCCCACCACCTCCGACATCCATGCCCACGACGAAGCCGCACCCGCCGCCCGCTACGTGGATATCCTCCAGATCCCGGCCTTCCTCTGCCGCCAGACTGACCTGCTGGTCGCCGCCGCGGAGACCGGAAAAACAGTCAATGTAAAAAAAGGACAATTCCTCAGCGGACCCTCGATGAAGTTCGCCGTGGATAAAATAAAGAAAGCCGGGAATAACAAAGTGATGCTGACGGAAAGGGGAACGACCTTCGGCTACCAGGACCTTGTAGTCGACTATCGCAATATCCCCTGGATGAAGGAACATGGCACGCCCGTCGTGATGGACTGCACACACTCCCTCCAGCAGCCCAATCAGACCAGCGGGGTCACCGGCGGCAACCCACAACTCATTGGCACCATTGCCAAAGCTGCTATTGCCGCCGGTTCTGACGGCCTGTTCATAGAAACACACCCCAATCCGTCCATCGCCAAAAGCGATGGGGCCAATATGCTACGGTTGGATCTTCTACAGGGATTACTGGAACAGTTGGTAATGATCAGGAAAGTAGTAGTCAATTTTTAAGGGACGAACTCAGCACCGGGCGCCGCCCAGTTTGGTCTTTCTGGAAAATAAGAATTAAAAACGGGACAAATAGAGAACCCTCACAACAGGTCCGACTATTTAGAAGTCGTAACCGGCTACAAAGATACGGAGGGTTTTGGGGATTCACTAACTGCAAAAGGTTTTTTCCCCTTTCAATTGGTCGTCAACAATTTGCTCGGCAACAGCCCAAATTCTTTCTTAAACGCGATCGTAAAATTGCTCAGGTTCGAATACCCCAGCCCCATCGCCACCTCCTTCACCGAATGATCCCCTGACAGCAGCTTATCCTTCGCCGCCTGCATCCGGACTTTCTGAAAATACTCATAAACCGGCACCCCATATATGAGCTTAAAGTCTTTTTTGAGCTTCGACTCACTGATCGACACCATTCTCGCCAGCTGAAGGATCGTTGGCGCGGGCTCATGAATATCCCTCGTCAGCACCGCCTCCACGTGCATCACCCGGTCGATATCCGCCTTCGACAACGGAACATTGAATCGCGCATTCCGTTTCCGCTCATACAACCGCACAAACCAACGTTCCACCAGCAGCATGATCCGGTTCTGGATCACCGCCAGCCGCATTGGATTGTCCGCCTCCACCTCTACTACCTCCTGCATCAACCGCCTGTACTCACTGTCCAGCGGCTCCCGGTGCACATTCTCCACCTGCAGCGCGAGATATGCTGCCAGCACATCATCGATACTTTTTACGCCCAGGTAGTCCCCCAACCAATCAGCGCTGAACAGAATATCGATACCCTTATAAACCGTCCCCTCTTCCATCAGATACGCCCAGTCCACAAGCGCATTCGTCAGATAGGCTGTCGACCGTGTCGTATGCGACTCCCGCAGCCGCTCATCGCCGATCCGGATCTCCAGCATACCCGGGATCGTCAGCTCGTGAAAGCGAAGCGTATAGTATTGCTCTTTTATCTTCCGGCGACATAGAAGCCAGCTGGTATTCACCTTGCAGTTGACGATGTTGACGTTTGCCCCGTTGGGAAGCCGGACAAAATTCAGGCTCCCGGACGCAACAGTTTCCGGGAAAACCAGTCGATGGTTGACCACCGGCACATTCAGCCGCAGCGCCAGGTCATTCATCAACTGCTCATAATCCGTCGTAGAATAATCGAAATGGAACAAATCACCACATTTGCAGAAAGGTAGCAAAAAAAAGCATGCCCGTTCGCCCGCACATCCCTCACAAATATTTTAACGGATTTCTCCGGGCCGAAAGGATGTACCGCTTGATATTCATCCAGAAAGCAAGAATAAAGTAGATGATCAGCGGCGAGCCCATTGTCAGGAAGGAAATATAGATAAACCAGGTACGAATTCGGGAAGTGGCAATACCCATTCGCTCACCGATTGCCGTGCATACCCCAAATACTTGCCACTCGATGAAGTGCTTGAGTCTGTTCATACCTCTAATTTAGAAATTTTCCCCAAAACCCACTAATTTTACACCTCCATTACCCGGACTGCCAGCGCGCAGTCCCTTAGTCCCAGCTCTCTATCAGGAGCTTACACAGAACACATAAAACAAATTCGTTATGGTCTTCGATCTGGATCTAATTAAAAAGCTTTACGGAAAGCTGCCCGCCAAAGTAGACGCCGCCCGTAAGCTGGTAGGCAAACCCCTGACCCTCGCCGAAAAGATATTGTACGCCCACCTGTTTGAAACCCCAACCCACGCCTATGAGCGGGGAAAAGACTATGTGGATTTCGCACCGGATCGCGTCGCCATGCAGGACGCCACCGCTCAAATGGCCCTGCTGCAATTTATGACATGCGGCCGCGACAAGGTCGCCGTCCCCTCCACTGTTCACTGCGATCACCTCATCCAGGCCAAGACCGGCGCCGCCGCCGACCTGGCCACAGCACTCGACGTCAACAAAGAGGTCTATGATTTTCTGGCCTCTATTTCCAATAAATATGGCATCGGCTTCTGGAAACCCGGCGCCGGGATCATCCACCAGGTCGTGCTGGAGAACTACGCTTTCCCCGGCGGGATGATGATCGGGACGGATTCCCACACTCCCAACGCAGGCGGCCTCGGCATGGTAGCCATCGGTGTCGGCGGCGCAGACGCAGTAGACGTAATGGCCGGCCTCCCCTGGGAGCTCAAGATGCCCAAACTCATCGGTGTCAAACTGACCGGTAAATTGAGCGGCTGGACCTCCTCCAAAGACATCATTCTCAAAGTAGCCGGCATCCTCACCGTCAAAGGTGGCACCGGTGCAATTGTGGAATATTTTGGCGAAGGCGCCGATAGCCTGAGCGCCACCGGTAAAGGCACGATCTGCAACATGGGCGCGGAGATCGGCGCCACCTGCTCAATCTTCCCATACGACGCGAAGATGTCCGCCTACCTCAAAGCTACCGGCCGTGAGGAGGTAGCGGCTCTCGCCGACGGGATCAGGGACTATCTCCGCCCTGATAGGGAAGTCTGCGCCGATCCCGCCAAATATTACGACCAGGTCATCGAGATCAACCTCAGCGAGCTGGAGCCGCACGTCAACGGCCCCTTCACACCCGACCTCGCCTGGCCCATCAGCAAATTCGCCGAAGCCGTCAGGGCCAACAACTGGCCGGAACGCCTGGAGGTCGCCCTCATCGGCTCCTGCACCAATTCCTCCTACGAAGATATCAGCCGCTCGGCCTCCCTCGCCCGGCAGGCCATCAATAAAAAGCTCAAGACAAAGGCCGAATTCACCATCACCCCCGGCTCCGAGACGGTCCGCCACACCATCGAAAAGGACGGCTTCCTGAAGACCTTCGACGAGATCGGCGGTGTCGTCCTCGCCAACGCCTGCGGTCCCTGTATCGGCCAGTGGGCCCGCCATATCGACGACCCCAATCGCAAGAACTCGATCATCACTTCCTTCAACCGGAATTTCGCAAAGCGCAACGACGGCCTCGCCAGCACGCACGCCTTCGTCGCCAGCCCCGAGATCGTGACCGCGTTTGCCATCGCAGGGGACCTCACGTTCAACCCCCTCAAGGATAAGCTAAAGAATGACAAGGGTGAAGAGGTCATGCTCGATGAGCCAACCGGCGTTGAGCTGCCCCCCAAGGGCTTCTCCGTCGACGATCCCGGCTACCAGGCCCCCGCGAAGGACGGCAAAAATCTACAGGTTGTCGTTAAGTCCGATTCCCAGCGCCTGCAATTGCTTGAGCCATTCGCCGCCTGGGAAGGCACCGACCTCAAGGGACTAAAGCTCCTCATAAAGGCCAAAGGCAAGTGTACGACGGACCATATCTCGATGGCCGGCCCCTGGCTGAAATTCCGCGGACACCTCGATAACATCTCCAACAATATGCTCATCGGAGCCGTCAACTTCTTCAATGAAAAGACCGACTCAGTCAAGAATGAACTCAGCGGCCAATATGGCCCTGTGCCCGCCACCGCCCGCGCATACAAAGCCGCCGGGGTCGGCTCGGTCGTCGTCGGTGACGAGAATTACGGTGAGGGCTCCTCCCGCGAACATGCTGCCATGGAGCCGCGCCACCTCGGCGTCCGCGCCATTGTCGTCCGCAGCTTTGCACGGATCCACGAGACTAACCTCAAGAAGCAGGGAATGCTCGCGCTGACGTTTGCGAATAAAGAAGACTACGAAAAGGTACAGGAGGATGATAGCGTCGACATCACTGGTCTTACTTCCTTCGCTCCCGGTAAGGCGCTCACAATGGTCCTGCACCATAAAGACGGCAGTACCGATAATATCATCCTCAACCACACCTACAACCAGGCGCAGATCGGCTGGTTCAAGGCTGGCGGCGCCCTCAACGTGATCCGCAGCGAATTTGCGAAAAAATAAGGATCCCCTTCCTATAACGAAAGCCTCCCCGGGGAGGCTTTTTTATTTGGTCGGCATTTGTACCCGATTCTAAACCCTCGAACTTCGTCAATGAGTTTCGTTCCCTCGCCTTTTCTCGCTCGCATCCGTTCCGTCGGGGCTTTGCCCTCCCGCCCCTCCTCACTCGTAACCTTCGCTACGCCAGGTTCCGTTCCCCCAGCACGCATTCGCTCAGCCACCCTCTGTTCATCGATAACAAGGCTATTGGTCTTTCCGGGCGAAAAAAGTTCACATTTTGCGAACTTTGGTTTCACCGCCTCCGCCTGCATCACCCCCATCCGGATCCCATCCGGGTTATGCCGGTGGATCCCATCATGGAATCGCCAAACGACGATCCCGTGCCGCTTTAATACCTCCTCCTTTGCCTTCAACACCGGATCATCGCCCAGCCACGAAGTCGCGCCTTCATGATTGTAAACCGTCGGCTCGTGCGCAATAATAAAATTCGCGTCCAGCCGGATCGTCTTTTCAATCACCAGACCTTCGTCGGTGAATTTCGTCGGGGCGTCGTTCCCCGCCCCTTCTCATTCGTACCTTTCGCTCCGCTCAGCTTCGTCCCTCGCTCCTCCTCGGTAGACTTTCGGCAAGACTTCGTTCCTCGTCTTCCCTCGGTCGCATCCTTCGCCAAAGGCTCGGATGCCTTCGCTACGCTCGGATAGGTCGCAAACATCGTCGTCACGATCCCCGTGACCGGCTGATCGATATCCCCGGCCTTGATTGTGTCGACCGTATTCGGAAAAGGGGCTCCCGGAATGTCTGCGAGAAGCGCCGCGATCACCTGTCGGACCGTCATGCCCGAACGCCGCACCTAACCAACGACCATGCCACCCCCAATCAATGACGACCCCGCCACCAGCGCCATCCGCAGCATGAATTCCCTTCGACTTCCGGTTGAAATTTGTTCAGTCATAGCTCTGAATTATGGGAATAAAACTAATTTATTATTTCCGCCCCTTCATTACAAACCACCCATTTTAGGTACTTTTCCGACACAAACGGATGATTATGAACCCCCGCCTACTCATTTTGCTCCTCGCGACCAACGTATCCATATTTGCCGCCCCGGCACAAACGCCCGCAGTCTCTGCCGCCAAGGCGCGGAACCTCGCCGTCATCGGCTACTTTGCGGGTAGAAGCACCGCCGTCGACAGTTTTCCCACCCGCGAACTTACCCATATCCTTTTCAGCTTCTGCCACCTCAACGGCAATCAGCTTCACGTGGATAACGCCAGAGATACCGCAACGATCCAAAAGCTCGTCGACCTCAAACAAGCCCACCCGCAACTCAAAGTCATCCTCTCCCTCGGCGGCTGGGGCGGCTGCAAGACCTGCCCCGACGTCTTTGCCACCGAAAACGGTCGCACCGAATTCGTCCGCTCGGTAAAGGACCTCACCAACTATTTCCATACTGACGGCATTGACCTCGACTGGGAATATCCCGCCCTCCTCAATGTCCCCGGCTATCCTTTCTACCCCGAAGACAAAGACCATTTTACCGCCCTCATCCGCCTGCTCCGGAAGGAATTGGGGAAAGATAAAGAGATCAGCTTCGCAGCCGGCGGCTATACGGACTATTTGAAGACTTCCATAGACTGGAAGAATGTAGCCCCGCTGGTCAATTATATCAACCTTATGACCTACGACCTCGTCAACGGCTATGCCACCACCAGCGGTCATCATACACCCTTGTACTCAAATCCGGAACAGATAGAATCTACCGACCACGCCGTGCGCTATCTTGACTCCGTCGGCGTTCCCCTCCGCAAGATCGCCATCGGCCTCGCGTTCTACGGGCGGGTGTTCGACGACGTCGACAGCGCAAACAACGGCCTGTACCAACCCTGTCATTTCTACCGCGGCGTCTCCTACCGGGATCAAGCCACATGGCTCTCCGCCGACAGCGGCTGGACCTACCATTGGGACCCTATCGCCCAGGCGCCCTGGTCGTACAATGCCCGCAAAAGACTTATGGCCTCTTATGACGATACCGCCTCCGTACGCCTCAAAACACTCTACGCACTCCACAAGGGCCTCGGCGGCGTCATGTTCTGGCAACTGACCGAAGACCGGTTCTTTTCCGGCGGATTATTGGACGTGATCGACCGGACAAAACATGCTGTCAATCAATGAGATAGAATGCCGGCACAAAAAAAGACGTGAATCCCCCCATTTCCACGGCCAAAAAGGCAACCATTAACATTTCATTATCGTATTGTTCAGCTTGGTAAAAGTAGTTTGCGCGTTCATACTATTACTACATCTACCACTAACATCGTTCACCCGATTTTGATCTCAGGAAACTCGCAAATACACGCCTTGATTGAAGGCTGCCGTTCCAATGATCGCGCGAGCCAAAAAGAGCTATACAATATGCTCAAGGACTATGCTGTGAAAATATGTTACCGGTACCAGAACAACCTTGAACAGGTAGAAGAGATCATGAACGAAGGTTTTATCAAACTCTTCAAGAGTATCCACCAGTTCGAGGAATCCCGTCATGCTGATGTATTGGCTTCCCTGAAAGGATGGTTCAAACGCATCCTCGTCAATACCTGCATCGATCACTATCGCAAAAACGCGTCCTATGTACACAGCCAGATGCTCTCCGACGACACCGAGAACATTGCCGACAAGCAGGAGACCGGGATCGACGTCCTCTCTTACAAGGAGATCATAGAGGCGATCCGCCAGCTGTCACCCGCCTACCGGACCGTATTCAATTTATTCGTGATCGAAGGGCTGACCCACGAAGAGATCTCCAAACACCTTGGGATTTCCGTTGGGTCCTCCAAATCCAACCTGTCGAAAGCGCGCGAAAACCTACGAAAAATACTAACAAAAAAAACTGACCAGAAAGAGTATGTTGAACCTATCCGATAAAGACTTGGACCGCCTGAGCCAGGAGGCGGCCCAGCAACACGAGCCGGGAGATATCATCGGCCCGAGGTTCTGGGAAAGGTTGGAAACACGGCTGGATAGGGATTTGGGCAAAGTCACTCCAAATCCGGCACGCGGCATCCGCCGCTTACCCTACTACTATGCTCCGGCACTGCTGGTGATCCTCGGCGTATCCTATTACGTCGTCCGGCTCAACAGTAAATCCCACAGGGGGGTGTCCTCCGCCAGCCCGCCTCTGTCCGTGACGCAACCGGCCTCTGCCGACCCGCTGAAACCAGTCCGTTCATCATCAAACCCTGTACCATCCGATAAGACAAATTCTACACCGACCGCACCTTCAAATACCGTCCAATATCCCGGCACCGCCGAAAGTTCCACTGCCGCCGCTTCGCCAAAGGCGTCTGCCGCCACCGCACGCCCCGGCTTGTCGAAACCATCCTCCGCACGCCCCGGCTTGTCGAAACCATCCTCCGCAGGCCCCGACGTGTCGAAACCATCCTCCGCAGGCCCCGACGTGTCGAAACCATCCTCCGCAGGCCCCGACGTATCCACTCCATCCGCACCCACCGGCGCGTTGACGATCCCCGCTGGCGCATTGCCGCACCCCAATCATCGTCACAACAAACCAACCGGCTCCAACCCGAACAAGTCTTCTGACCTCTCCGTCACCGACGGCACAGCCGGCGAACCGACAACCACCAATACCGCCGGAACAGCCACCGGACTGCCCGGCACCAGCGGAAACACCTCCGCCACCGGAACCTCCCGCACCGGAGGAAACACCCCCGCCCGCAGCCCCCGCGAACTAACGTACTCGGCTGTCCGCGGACCTGGCCGCCTCGCCCACGCGGGCAGCATTTCCGACTCTGCCCTCCGCGCCTTCAACCTCAGCAGCATCCGCCAGCCTATCCGCGATCGCGTCCTCCATATTAACCGGTCCCTCGCATTCGGCCCCATAGGCGGTCCCGACAACGCGTCCGTTAACTCCCTTTCCGGACAACGTCCCGGCAGCACCATCGGCGTCACCGTCGACTATCAATTTGTCAATCACCTGTACATCGGCACCGGACTGCTTTTCACCAGGAAGATCTTTACCGCATTTCCGCAGGACTACCACGTCCCGGATAGCTATTATCAAAATAATGGGATGGGAATGGGCGGCGGCGTCAACGTCATCAAAGGCGCCTTTACCATGCTGGAAGTCCCGCTGAACCTCCGCTGGGACTTCAATACCTCCGATAACTCCCTCTTCTTTATCGGCGTCGGCACCTCCTCCTACCTCTTCACCAGTCAGAACTGCAGCTACTACTATAATTTTTATAACCCCCGGACGCTGTCCTCGAAGGAAATCACCTATTCCAACCAGCCCAGCGACTTCTTCGCATCCATCAATTTCTCCGCCGGCGCCGAGTTCGGCCTCAGCAACAGCCTCTCCGTCCTTTTTGGTGGCTATGTTAAAACGCCCACCCGCGGGATCGGATTCGGCCAGGTCGATCTGACCAGCGTCGGCCTTACCTTCGGCCTGCGCTACGCTCCCGTCATCAGCCGCAAACGATGATCACCCGAACTTCGTCAAACGGGCGGCTCAGCTAGCGTTTATCGAACCAAACGCGCGTCGCATCGTTCCAATCCCCATTGTAATTGATAAAGACCTCCTCCCCCGCCGAGATCCGCCGCACCGTCCGTACCGTGATCAACCCCCCGGCATAATCCATCTCATACTCACAATTTGATTTATAGGAATGGTTGTAAAGCGGAATATACCCGAGCGCCATACAACAAGTTTTCCGATCCCCTCCCCACTCAAAAATATAATCATGCAGCAACGTCTGATCCAGCAGCTTCCGCTCCGCACCCGACATCACAATCACCGGCGACACCTCGATCACCGTACCCTTCGCAATCTCTTCCGACGTATACACCCCCCGCCCCATATCGGCTGTAGGCGCGACATACAAGCATGGTAATATCATATAACAAGATTAGTTTAATTTTTTATCTTCGCCGCGCCGATCATGCCTTTAGAGCCCCATTATATAGACCAGTTCAACGAGATCATTCAGTCGGAAGACGTACTGAAGATCAGGGAATGGCTGAACAGCCAGAACATCAGCGACGTGGCCGAGCTGATCTACGAATTTCCTGATTACGAGACTCAGATCATCGGCAACCTCAGCATCCGCCGCGCCTCCAGCACCTTCAAGATCCTCGACGTGCCGACACAGAAACGGATCATCCAGGCCCTTCCCGCTTTTACCAGCGCGGAACTCCTCAACGACCTCTCCGCCGACGACCGGACCTCCTTCCTCGAAGAATTGCCCAGCGAAGTTGTCAAAGAACTCATCAAGACCCTGGACCCCGAAGAACGCAAGATCACCCTCTCCCTCCTCGGCTACCCGGAAGGCAGCGTAGGCCGGCTCATGACCCCCGACTATATCGCCGTCCAGAAAGACTGGACCGTCCGCGAAGTCATCAACCACATCCGTGAAGTCGGCAAAGACAGCGAGACCATCGACGTGATCTACGTAGTCGACGACAAAGGCATTTTTATCGACGACGTCCGCATCCGCGAAATCATCCTTGCCAACCCGGACAAGAAGATCGAAGACGTCATCGACAACCGCTATATCGCCCTTAATGTCAACGACGACCAGGAGACCGCCAGCGAAGCATTCAAGATGAATAACCGCGTTGCTCTTCCCGTCCTCGACGACCGAAAAGTCTTGCTGGGTATCGTCACCATCGATGACGTCCTATGGATCACCCAGGAAGAATTTTCCGAAGACATCCAAAAGATCGGCGGTACCGAAGCGCTCAACGAACCCTACCTTGAAATACCGCTTCTCCGGCTCTTCCGTAAACGCATCGTCTGGCTCGTCATCCTTTTCCTCAGCGAAATGCTTACCGCCACCGCCATGGCTTACTTCGAAGACGAGATCGCCAAAGCCGTCGTCCTCGCCCTCTTCGTCCCCCTCATCATTTCCAGCGGCGGCAACAGCGGCTCCCAGGCATCCACCCTCATCATCCAGGCCATGGCCCTCGGCGAACTCACCATTGCCGACTGGTTCCGCGTGATCCGGCGTGAGCTCCTGTCCGGGCTCCTGCTCGGTACCGTCCTGGGCATTATCGGCTTCTGCCGCATCATTCTGTGGACTCTGATCTTCCCCCATACCTATGGCCCACACGGTATCCTCGTTGCCATCACTGTTGGCGTCGCGCTCATCGGCGTCGTGCTTTGGGGCACCATTGCCGGCAGCATGCTCCCTATCGTCCTGAAGAAATTCGGCGCAGACCCCGCCACTTCCTCCGCACCATTCGTCGCCACCCTCGTCGACGTCACCGGCCTCGTCATCTATTTCTCGGTCGCCACGATCATCATGCAAGGCATCCTCCATTAAGGGTCTCTTCACCCTCGTCCGTTTTCTCTTCCTCCCCGAAATCATCTCAAAAAAATATTTCTGCGCTCATTAAACCTTTTGCAACCGATCGTCCCGCACTTTCTTACTAATGAATAAAAAATATTATATGTTAAAAGCTTGCAATTCGCTTATTTTCAAACAGTTTTCTTCGTAAATTAGACATGATCTAAAACGTACAGCAATGAAACAGAAGATACTGATTACCCTATCGACCCTGCTCCTTATCGGAATGTCGTCCTTCGCTCAACGCGGCGGGGGTCACGGCGGTGGCGGAGGCCACGTTGGCGGCGGCGGCGGCCGCGTCGGTGGTGCCGGATTCGGCGGAGGCGCCCGCGGCGGGAGTTTCGGCGGCGTCAGAGGTTCCGGTTTTGCCGGCGGCATAAGAGCCGGCGCCGGTCATGTCCCCGGCCGCGGCTATGCAGGCATAGGAGTTAGAGGCTACGCAGGTGGCTATAGAGGTGGTTATTACGGTCATGGCTACGGCGGCTATGGCGGCTACAGAGGTGGCTACTATGGCGGCTACAGAGGCTGGGGTGGCTGGGGCTTCGGCCTGGGCTGGGGTTGGCCCTATTACGGCTATCCTTACTACGGCTACGGATATCCCTACGGCTACGGTTACCCTTATGGCTACGGATATGCATATCCCCCGGGTTACTATTACGATCCCAGCGATGACCCGGCAGATCCCTATGGCGACGGCTCGGGCTCAGCACAACCGCCCCAGAACAACTACGATCCAAATTATCGGACACCTCCACCGCCGCCCTCCGCTCAGCCGGATACCGTACTCTCCAACCGGCCGGGCACTAACAATACCCCATCCGCTTACTACTACGGCAACACCGCCTCCAATAGTAGCGACAAGGTCTGGGTTAAACCCCACTGGAAAAATACCAATGAAGGCTGGGTATGGATTGAAGGTTACTGGAGACCGCGCAGCTAATGCTGCCCGCTCACAATATTAACGCGGCCCGCCTTCGGCGGGCCGCGTCTTTTATGCCCCAACCAGGTTTTGAAAATAAAACGGTAATATTGTTCGTTGAATCGTAAAATTTTTAGAATCCTATGTGTGGCATTGTCGCTTATATCGGACCCCGAGAAGCTTATCCAATCATCCTGAAAGGCCTCAAACGCCTGGAATACCGCGGTTACGACAGCGCAGGTGTCGCCCTCCTCAACGCCGACCTCCGCGTATACAAGAAGAAAGGGAAGGTCGCCGAACTCGAAGACAGCCTCGTCGGCAAAGACCTCCACGCCCACGCCGGTATGGGCCACACCCGCTGGGCGACACATGGCGAACCCAACGACCGCAACGCCCACCCCCATTCGTCCGCCAGCGGCCGCCTCGCCATGATCCACAACGGCATCATCGAGAACTTCACCCAGCTAAAGAGCGAACTGATCAAGAATGGATACCACTTTAAAAGCGACACCGACACCGAAGTCCTCCTCAACTTTATCGAAGATATCCAGACGAACAATAACTGCGGCCTCGAAGAAGCCGTCCGTATCGCCCTGCGACGCGTCGTTGGCGCCTACGTCATCATCCTCCTTGACCGCGAAAACCCCGATACCATCATCGCCGCCCGCAAAGGCAGCCCACTCGTGATCGGCATCGGCAAGGGTGAACATTTCCTCGCTTCGGACGCCTCCCCCATCATCGAATACACAAAGGAAGTCGTCTACGTCAACGACTACGAACTGGCGATCCTCAAAGCCGACGAACTCATCCTCAAAAACCTCGGCAACGAGAAGATCACTCCCTTCATCCAGAAGCTTGACCTCGAGCTCGCCGCCATCGAAAAAGGCGGTTTCGACCACTTTATGCTTAAGGAGATCTTCGAGCAGCCCGATACCATCTTCGACTGTCTCCGCGGTCGCCTCGACGCCGCCAAAGGCACCATCACCATGTCCGGCATCCAACTCCATATCGACAAGCTCACGAAAGCCCAGCGGATCATTATAGTCGCCTGCGGCACCAGCTGGCACGCCGGCCTCGTCGCCGAATATATTTTTGAAGAGCTTTGCCGCATCCCCGTCGAAGTCGAATACGCTTCCGAATTCCGCTACCGCAATCCCGTCATCCATCCCGGTGACGTGATCATCGCCATCTCCCAGAGCGGCGAGACCGCCGATACCATCGTCGCCATCGAAAAGGCCAAACAACAAGGCGCCTTCATCCTCGGCGTCGTCAACGTCGTTGGCTCCTCCATCGCCCGCATCTCCCATGCCGGTGCCTATACGCATGCCGGACCCGAGATCGGCGTAGCCAGCACCAAGTCCTTTACCGGCCAGCTGGCCGTGCTAACCATGATCGCCCTCAAAGTAGCACATGAGAAAGGCTCCATCGATAACACCCGCTACCTCCAGCTCCTGAATGAGCTCCACGCAGTGCCCGAGAAAATCAAGGAAGTCCTCGCCCTCGCCCCCAATATCCAAAAACTGGCCGCCAAATACAAGGACTCCAAAGACGCCCTCTACCTGGGCCGGGGATACAATTTCCCGATCGCCCTCGAAGGCGCGCTGAAACTGAAGGAGATCTCCTATATCCACGCCGAAGGCTACCCCGCCGCGGAGATGAAACACGGCCCCATCGCCCTCGTCGACGATCAGCTCCCCGTCGTTTTCGTCGCCACCCGCGACGCCTGGCACGAGAAGATCGTCAGCAACATCCAGGAGATCAAGGCCCGGAAGGGAAAGGTCCTCGCCGTCATTAGCCAGGGCGACGACCTCATCACCAATATGGCCGATGACTGCATGATCATCCCCGAAGCAGATGAATTGATCGCGCCCATGCTCAGCGTCATCCCCATGCAGCTGCTCGCTTATTACCTTGGCGTCGCCAAAGGATACGACGTCGACAAACCCCGCAACCTCGCCAAAAGCGTCACTGTGGAATAAACTATATGAACGAGATAAAGAAAAGCCCGATCGAAACCCTAGGCTATCACTTCATCGACAGCCGCTACCTTCCCGCAGGGAAGGACGAATATTATCTCCGCAACCTTCAGAACCGCAGCGGCATCGGCTACCGGCAGCTCACCGCCTACGAGCTCGAAGTGCTCGTCCGCAACCGCAACACCTCCGCCAACTGGAACGATGTCCTGGTCTCCGACGCCTTCGCCCCCGAACTGGTGCAGAACTGCAAATTCTTCGGCCTGGTCCGAATCGGCAAGCTGACCCCCTACTACCTCGAATTCCACAACCTCCGCCGGCCGGTAGGACTGTACAACAGTACGATCATCAGCTGCGACTTCGGAGACAACGTTTGCATCGATAATACCAACTACCTGTCCCACTACATCATCGGCAATGACGTCATGATCGTGAATACCAACGAGCTCACGACCACCGACCATGCTAAATTCGGCAACGGTATTCTCAAAGAAGGCGAAGAAGAATCCATCCGTATCTGGCTGGAAGTATGCAACGAGAATGGCGGCCGGAGCATCATCCCTTTCAATGGTATGCTCCCCGGCGACGCCTGGCTCTGGAGCCGCTTTCGTGACGACGCCAAATTACAGAACAAGTTCAAGGAATTCACCGCCTCCGCCTTCGACAACCGCCGCGGCTACTATGGAAAGATCGGCGACCGGACAGTTATCAAGAACTGCAAGATCATCAAGGACGTCTGGATCGGCACCGACGCCTATCTCAAAGGGGCGAACAAGCTAAAGAACCTCACCATCAACTCCTCCGCCGAAGCGGCATCCCAGATCGGCGAAGGCTGCGAACTGGTCAACGGCATCGTCGGCTACGGATGCCGGATCTTCTACGGCGTAAAAGCGGTCCGTTTCATTATGGCCTCCCATTCCCAGCTCAAATACGGCGCACGCCTGATCAACTCCTACCTCGGCAACAACGCCACGATCTCCTGCTGCGAAGTGCTCAATTCCCTGATCTTCCCCGCCCACGAGCAGCACCACAACAATTCCTTTCTCTGTGCGGCACTCATAATGGGTCAAAGCAATATGGCCGCCGGTGCTACCATCGGCTCCAATCATAATTCACGCAGCCCGGACGGCGAGATCGTTGCCGGCCGTGGTTTCTGGCCCGGCCTCTGCGTCAGCCTCAAGCACAACTCCCGCTTCGCCTCCTATACTATCCTGGCCAAAGGCGACTACCCCGCCGAGCTCGACATCCCCATCCCGTTTGCCCTCATCAGCAACGATGTGTCGGGCGACGAGCTGATCGTCATGCCCGCCTACTGGTTCCTCCACAATATGTATGCCCTGGCCCGTAATTCCTGGAAATACACCGACCGCGACAAACGTACCGATAGGACCCAGCTGCTGGAATTCGATTACCTCGCCCCCGATACGATCAGTGAAATGGTCGCCGCCCTCCGCATCATGGAAGAGCTCGCGGGGACAGCCATCAACCAACTCCATCCCGTCGCGGACCCTGAAATCATTGCGACCGGTTGGGAGAATAGCGACCGAAAGGTCAGACTCGTCAAGACCCCGCAGGCCTATGCCATCTTCAGGGAACTCATTGCCTACCACGCCGCCACCCAGCTGCTCGCCCATATCCGGACAGAGAAGATCGCTTCCTTCGACGATCTCCTGAAATCCCTCCCCGCCAATCCGCCCTTCACACCCTGGGTCAACGTCGGCGGTCAATTGATCCGAAAGACCGAACTGGACAAGCTTATCACCCAAATTCATACCGGTAAGGTCCGCAGCTGGGGCGAAGTTCACGAGTTTTACCGCCGTCAGGCCGAAAAATACCCGGCCGACAAGCTCCACCATGCCCTGGCCGCACTTCGCCAGGTCACCAATAAGACTCTTCGTCAGACCAAACCCGCCGGATTCGCCGCCCTCCTCCGTCAGGCCATCGCCACCCGCGACTGGATGACCGCCGAAATTTATGCAACCCGCGAAAAAGACTACAGCAACCCCTTCCGCAAAATGGTCTACGAATCCACCGAAGAAATGGACGCCGTCATCGGCCGCCTCGAAGACAACAGCTTTATAAAGCAGGAAAAAGAAGCCGCGGGGAAATACCGCCGAGAGGTAAATAAGGTCCTCCGGAAATTCGGTTTATAGTCGCCGTTTAACCGAATCCAAAGAAATCGCCTTAATGGTGTCCGGCGCCGCCGCAACGACCGAATCAACCCGCTTCGTGGACGGAGCCGCAGGCTCCGCGTTATTATTGCAAGCCGCCGACCCAATCACCGCCAGCAGCATCAAAAAAAATCTCATAATCGAATCTATTTCTTCCGGAAGTACAATCGCAGCGGAACCCCTGTGAAATCAAAGGCCTCGCGCAATTTATTTTCCAGATAATTCTTATATGGCGCCTTTACATCATCCGGAAAATTGCAGAAGAAGGCGAATGACGGCACCACCGTAGGTAGCTGGGTAATGTATTTTATTTTAAGCTGATTCCCCCGCACCACCGGCGCATGATAGGCTTCCACCGCTTTTAGCATCACCTCGTTCAGCACGGACGTCGGCACCTTCCGCCGCCGGTTCTCATAAACCTCCAGCGCCGTCTCAACCGCCTTGAAGATCCGCGTCTTGTCGATGACCGAAATAAAGAGGATCGGCACATCCGTAAACGGCGCGAGCCGGTCCTTCAGCTCCTTCTCATAATCTTTTGCCGTATTGGTCTCCTTCTCCAGGAGATCCCATTTATTGACCAGCAGGACGATCCCTTTCCCTTTCTTTACAGCCAGACTGAAGATATTCAGGTCCTGCGCCGTGATCCCTTTGGATGCATCCAGCATCAGCAGACACACATCCGCCTCGTCCATCGCCTTGATGGCCCGGATGACCGAATAGAATTCCAGGTCCTCATGAACCTTTGTCTTCCGCCGGATCCCCGCTGTGTCGATCAGAATAAAATCCTTGTGAAAAAGATTATACCGCGTATGGATCGTATCCCGCGTCGTACCCGCAATTTCACTCACGATCGTCCGCTCCTGACCGATCAACGCATTCAGCAGCGACGACTTGCCGACATTCGGCTGACCGATGATCGCAAATTTCGGGAGCCCCTCCTCCTCACCCGCCGGCTGGTCCTCCGGGATCAATGAGCACAAGGCATCCAGCAGCTCCCCTGTCCCGCTCCCCGTCATCGAAGACACAAAGAACACTTCCTCGAATCCAAGACTATAGAACTCCGTCGCCTCCAACAGCCGGTCGCTGTTATCTACCTTATTCACCGCCAGGAAGACCGGCTTCGTCGTCCGCCGCAGCACATCCGCCATTTCCTCATCCAGCGTCGTGATCCCCGTCGCACAATCGACCATAAAGATCAACGCATTGGCCTCCTCCAGCGCGATCAGCACCTGCTTGCGGATCTCCCGCTCGAACACATCCTCACTGCCCGCCACGAATCCCCCCGTATCGATCAGATTGAACGTCTTCCCCACCCATTCGGCAACGCCGTATTGCCTGTCCCTCGTCACACCGCTCTCGTCATCCACAATGGCCCTACGCTGTTCCAGCATCCGGTTAAAAAAAGTACTCTTGCCAACATTCGGCCGGCCAACAATGGCCACAGTAAATCCGCTCATAGCTCAAACATAAATTCGATTATACCCATATTCCATCTCTATCCCTCAGTCATACCCATATTCCATCCCCATCCCCTCAGTTATACCTATATCCCATCCCCATCCCCATCCCCTCAGTTATACCCGTATTCTTTGAGAAAAGTCTCCGTATCCCTCCATTTCGGCCGCACCTTTACAAACAGTTCCAGGAAAACCTTATTCCCGATAAACTCCTCAATGTCCTTCCGCGCCGCCGATCCCAGCTCCCGGATCATCTTCCCCCTTTCCCCAAGTATGATCCCCTTCTGCGACTCCCGCTGCACGATAATATCGGCCCTGATCTTTGTCAGCGTACTCTTTTCCGAATACTCCTGCACCAGCACCGCCGTCTGATAAGGGATCTCATCCGCGTAAAGCAAGAAGATCTTTTCCCGGATCAATTCACTAACGAAGAAGCGGGTCGGCAGATCGGTCAGATCGTCCCCCTCGAAGAAGGGATGCCCTTCCGGCAACATCCGCAACACCGCCGCCAGGAGTTCCGGCACATTCGTTTTCTTCAGCGCGGAAATGGCCAACACCCCCCGGACATACGGCTTTGTCCCAAAAAATTCCTTCGCCGCCTCGATCCGCTCCGCCGCCATTCCGTCGATTTTGTTCAACACGACGAGCGCCGGAACCCGAAGCTGCAGTGCCTGGAACAAGACATCATTCTCCGCCCAGTCATCCCGAATGTCCAGCAGCAGCAGCGCCAGATCGGCATCCTCCAGCGAGTTTCGGACAGCCTGCATCATCTTTTCATGGAGCTTATATCGAGGCTCGATGATACCCGGCGTATCGGAAAAGATAACCTGATAGTCATCCGCCGTCAGGATCCCCTTGATCCGGTGCCGGGTCGTTTGAACCTTCGGCGAGACAATAGCCAGTTTCTCCCCCATCAGAGCATTGAGCAACGTGCTCTTCCCGGCATTCGGCTTCCCAAATATGCTGACGAATCCTACTTTCATTAACGAAAAAGGGCCCGGTCAGGCCCTGATTAGTTGCGAAGGCTGGGATCGAACCAGCGACCTTCGGGTTATGAGCCCGACGAGCTACCGCTGCTCTACTTCGCGATGTGGAGGGCAAAAGTACGCCCATTTGGCTTCCCAACCAAATAATAAGGAAAATCTTTGCACAATCCCCGTGTAATCAATCAACTCCGGTGAGAAACGTTGCTCGCTCCGCTGGAATGAGATTCCCGAAGCACACCCGACCCCTTGTAATAGACGCCGCTGGCCCCCGAACAATCGGCTTCCAGCTCCTTGTTAACCGTAATCCGGACATCCGATGCACCCGACGCATGCGCGCTGCAAGTCTCCACCGCAAGGTCAAACCCATTCACTTCACTGGCCCCGGACAATCGGATAGTCGCCGTCCCCGCCACCTGCCCGGTGAGATGTGAATCCGAAGCGCCGGTCTGATCAACCGAAAGCTGGCTTACCTTGATGGCACCTTTAAAATCGCTGGCGCCCGAGAGGTTGAGCGTCAGCTTGTCCCCTGCAATCACCCCATCGACAAAGACGTTACTCGCCCCCGACGCCGTGATCTCGTCCAGCATCGTATACGAAACATAGGCTTTTAGTTTACTGTCTCCCAAATGCCACCACTTCCATGACCCTTCCAGCCGGATGACCAGGATACCATCGACAACCTCCGTCTTGATCCGATCCCGCATCTTGACATCTTTCGCACTCACCACCACTTTCTCCTCCGGCCCCTGGGTAAGATACAGGACGATCGCGCTCGAAACGCGGATGCCATGAAATCCCTTCACCGGCCTTAGCTCAGCATTCGGATCCTGAACGACAGTCTCCTGTGCGCGAACAGCCACGACCAGCAGGCACCCCACCATAAAAGCAAGGACTTTACTCATGTCCATAAAGATAATTAATCTTTTTTCGATACACTCCCTGAGCCACTCGTATGCGATTCCCGGACAGAACCATTTCCTTTATAGTGAATATCACTGCCGCCGCTGGCTGATGCATCCAATTGTTTGTTGACAGTAACATACACATCACTGCCGCCGCTGGCAGAAGCATGACAATCGTCGACTGCCAGATCATACCCGTGAAAATCACTGCCGCCGCTCACATGCACATTCAATTGCGCCGCGGACCCGCTGACAAATACATCAGCGCCACCCGATTGCCCGACCGTCAGCTCGCCGATCTCCAGCTTCCCATGCAGATCGCTGCCTCCCGACAAATGCAGCTCCAGCTTCTGAGATTTGATGGTCTGGTCGATGAACACATCCGAGCCGCCCGAAGCCCTCAGCTCATCCAGCATTTTACACGACACATACGCCTTCAGTTTGCGGTTACCCCAACCCCAGTTCCAATGCCACTTATCATCGATGTAGATATGCAGAATGCCATCCTGCACCTCCGTTACGATCCGGTCCCTGTACTCCGGCTCGCTGGCGCTCACCGCGACGGCCTCATCATTACTCTGACTAAGATAAAGATCGATCCCGCTGCTGATCTGAACACCGTGAAAGCCGCTCACCGACCGCTTCTGCGCGTTCGGGTCATTGATAACCTTTGGATTCTGGGCAACGGCCGCGACACCGGCCAGGAAAAATACAGCTAGTAACGTAAAATTTTTCATGATCAGCTTTTTTTTAAAGACGCAACTTTTCATCCGTTGTTGCATAAAATCCAATCCCTTCTCATCCCTCCCGTCACCCTTTCGAAATATTCCCGCCGCCAAACGTATGGGTCTCCCGGATCGAAGCATTGCCTTTGTAGCGGATATCACCTCCGCCATGGACCGTCGCATCAAGCGATTTATTGACCGTTATGAAGACATCCCCCCCGCCGCTTACATGCGCCTCACAACTGTCAGCGGCCAGGTCATAGCCGTGGAAGTCGCCGCCGCCGCTTACATGCACGCTGAGCGTACCCGTGGTACCACCGATATACAGATCCCCGCCCCCCGAAATCCCGGCAGTCAGCAAACCCGCTTGGAAAGTTCCGTGCAGCTGTCCCCCGCCCGACAAATGCACCTCCAGCCGCTCCGACTTAATGGTCTGATCGACATGGATATTTGCGCCGCCGGCCGCTTTGAGCTCATCCAGAACCTTGCAGGAGACATAGGCCCTCAATTTCACCGAGCCGTTCCAGCTCCAATGCCACCATTTGTCGTCCAGGTAAATGTGCAGGATGCCATCCCTTACCTCCGTCTTGAGCCGATCCCGCAATTCCGGATCATTTGCACTGACTGCCACTGCTTCCTCATTCCCCTGGGAGAGAAAAAGCTCGATGCCGCCACTGACCTTGATCCCATGAAAATCACCCACCGAACGCTTCTGGGCATTTGGGTCATTGATAACTCTTGGATTCTGAGCAAAGACCGCCAGCCCGGCGAGGATAGATACAGTTAGTAAGGCGAAACTTTTCATGATCGGCAATTTTTTTCTTCATTTTAGGACGGCCGCCCCCTCGCAAAAGTTACAGCTCCGGTTGAAGAAATAGCCGTACCTTCCCGGGAACCACCAGCCCCGACGGCTGATAACTACTGTTTTATGCTAAAATTCACGCTCATTTCGTGCTCCCTGCTTTGCGGCATCCTGACTTCCCCTGCCCAGAACATTCCCGCCGGCCAGTCAGCCATTCAACCCTCCCTCCCCTCCGTCCCCTCCGTCCCCTCCGTCCCCTCCGCCCCCTCCGTCTCCGTCCCCT
>Ga0210383_10001185_pt1 | contig 24004 bp, 23 predicted proteins | sample IncBWC14OmetaG_FD_160072 | JGI IMG/M metagenome (GOLD analysis project Ga0210383, IMG submission 160072) | Forest soil microbial communities from Barre Woods Harvard Forest LTER site, Petersham, Massachusetts, United States - Inc-BW-C-14-O ... | reverse complement strand
TACACGGAGCTTTTCCTACCTGAAAACGATACCCGCCGATGACAGTGGCAACGGTGGCGGCTTTGTCTTCGATTGCCGGGGCATACTCAACCCGGGCCGGATTGAGGAGTTCAGGGCCCTTACGGGCCGGGATAAGCCGGTCAAGGACTTCCTCGAACAGCAGACCCGGATGCCGGAGTTCCTCAATGGCGTGTATAACATCGTCGACGTTTCCGTGGAAGATTACATCTTAAGAGGGTTTTCCAGCCTTTGTGTCAGCTTTGGCTGCACCGGTGGTCAGCATCGGAGCGTCTACGCCGCCGACGCGCTCGTCAGGCACCTTCGAAATAAATATCATGTCAGGATCGACCTGCATCACGTCGAGCAGGACGCGAAGAATTGGGTGAACTAGAATGGTGATTGTTATGTACTACCTCGTCTATGGACTTTTTTACGGGCTGTCCCTGCTGCCGACATGGATCCTGTACCGCCTTTCGGACGGCCTTGCATTTTTTCTGTATTACGTGATCCGTTACAGGCGCCGGATCGTGATGGAAAATCTTCAGTATGCCTTTCCCGAAAAGCCCGAGCGGGAACGCTTGCAGATCGCCCGGAAATTCTATCGCAATTTTACCGACAGCTTTATGGAGACTCTCAAGCTGCTGTCGGCGAGCCCGGCCTGGCTGGAGCGGCACTTTGTGATTGACAACCCGGAGGTCATGGAAGACTTTGCCCGGGAAGGCCGGAAAATTCAGCTTTTCCTCGGCCACCTGTTCGGGTGGGAAGTGGCTAACGTTGCCATGCCGCTATTGACCCGTTTCACCTTCATTGTCGTCTATATGCCCGTCGGGAATAGGGTCTTCGAGCGGCTCTCCCTGCACCTGAGAGGGCGTACCGGGACGGTCCTTTTACCCGCCAACAATACACACCGGGCAATCCTCCCCTACCGGAATACCATCTACGCGCTGGCACTGGTCGCTGATCAGGCGCCGGGGGGACCCGAGAATTCCTATTGGCTCAATCTCTTTGGTCACCCAACGGCCTTCATCCGCGGAGCAGAACGGGGTTCCCGCATTGCAGACATTCCGGCGGTCTTCGCTCGGGTCTATAAGAGTGGCCGGGGTCGTTACCGCTCCGAACTTACCACCATGGCCGACCACCCTGCGCTCGTGCCAGAAGGTGAGCTCACCCTTCGGTACCGCGACCTGCTTGAAGCAGCCATCCGGGATCAGCCGGCGACGTGGCTCTGGAGCCACAAACGCTGGAAATTTACGTGGAATGACAGCTTTGCCCCGCATTGGATCGACAAAACGCCCGCCCCAATCAACCATACTCCCGCGCCGACCGGCATCCCCGCGCGGGCTGGAGGCGAGACTGCCCCTATCAAAGGCGCCGCCGCACGGGCTGGAGGCGGCACCGCCCGGACCAACGACAGTGCGTTCCGGACAAACGACAACGCGTCCCGGACCGACCGGGAAAAAATTTAATGTTGCCGATCGTCTTCCGTCCCGTTGCGTTTCAAAAATTTATAATACATTTACTACCTAGGCTCGAAATACCGTGCCCGGTTGATAGGTGGGGTTTCCTGATTAGCAGCAGAACCACTTAAACCCTAAACCCACAGCCGGATGACAAATTTTAAACTCAGACCTGCCCTGGTCGATGCTCACGCCACCCTTCACTGTCGCCCAATGCTGGTCCTTAATGAACGGGAGCTGGAATTCATGCAGCTCGTCTGTACCGAATGGACCTATAAGGAAATTGCTGACCGGATGTACCTAAGCCCCCGGACGATCGATGGCTACCGGGATGCCTTATTCGAAAAACTGAATGTTCGTACACGCGTGGGATTGGCTATGTTCGCGGTCCGCAGCGGGATCGTCAACATCGACCCGATCGCCATAGCATACGCCCGGGAAGGAGAGGGTCTGCAGGCAAGGAAACCGCGCGCGGACACCAGGCTGACAGAGCACTAATTCAGTACGCTCTTGTCCTTTACGATCTCGATGCCTTTTTGGTCCTTGATCATTTTCCAGCCGCCGGTAACATTGCGGAGATTGTGGATGCCCTGACGTTTCAGCAGCGACGCTGCTATGATGCTTCGGTAGCCGCCGCCGCAATGTACATACAGATTAAATCGCTCCTCCAGGTTGGCCATCCTGATGGGATCCGCAAGATCCTGTAAAGGAATATTGATCGCATCCTTAATATGACCGTCGGCAAACTCCGTTTCCCGCCGGACATCTATTATCATAAGATTCTCGTCGAATGGAATATCCATCACCAGCTCATCCGGAAGAACATCGATGATCATATCGATCGGCTCGCCAGCATGCTGCCAGGTGGGGTAGCCTCCATCCAGATATCCTTTCACCTTATCAAACCCAACGCGGGCAAGCCGGACAAGGCTTTCCTTCTCTTCTCCCGGCGCCGTCACCAGTACGATCGGCTTGTCGAAAGGCAGCAGGCTGCCTGCCCACTCGGCGAATCGACCATCCAGCCCGATACTGATCGAACCCGGGACAAACCCTTCGACAAATACCTGCGAAGAGCGTGTATCCAGCAGGATGGCTTCTTCCTCCCCGATCCACCGCTTAAAGCCGGCCAGGTCCAATGGCTTCAGCCCGGCCTCCAGCACTTCGTCCAGGCTCTCGTACCCCTCCTTGTTGATCCGCGCATTGATCGAAAAATAGGAAGGCGGTGCATCCAGGCCATCAGTGACCACCCGGATAAACTCCTCCCTGGAATCCGCTCTCAACGCATAATTGCCTTCTTTCTCCTCCCTGAGCGTGCTATGGGTATTGGGCCCAAGGTTCTTTCCGCAGCTGCTTCCCGGTCCATGCGCCGGATAGATGACCGTTTCATCCGGTAATGGCAGGATCCGGTTCCACAGTGAATCATATAATAAGCCGGCCAGCTCGTCCCTTGACAAATTTCCGCTGCTGAGATCAGGTCTTCCGACATCCCCGACGAATAACGTGTCCCCCGTGAATAGTGCAGGCGCAGGCGCATCCGGCGTCCGAACCAGATAACAGGACGACTCGAGCGTATGACCCGGCGTGTGCAGTACTTCGATCGTGCTGTTGCCCAGGCGAAAAACCTCGCCGTCTACCGCCCTGTGAATGGGAAAATTCGTCTCCGTATGCGGACCATACACTATTGGAGCACCCGTAACCTTGGCAAGGTCCAGATGACCGCTCACAAAATCCGCGTGAAAATGGGTTTCAAAAATGTATTTGATCGTGGCCTTTCGCTCCTCCGCAAGGTCCCGGTATACTTCGACATCCCGCAGCGGATCGATGATCGCTGCTTCGCCTCCACTCTCGATATAATAGGCGGCTTCACTAAGACAGCCGGTATATAATTGCTTGATGAACATAACTCTGCGTTTGCGCAAAGTTAATCAATTCCCGCGCGGGTTCCAACGGGTGTCTAATTGGGTTTAAACGAGCAGCCTGGTCCCTAATCAATCAATTCATCCACGCATTTCATGATCTCGCCGAGGCGGTCATGATTGATAATGTAGTAGATGAACTTGCCATCACGTTGGGTCTTGACGATACCGGCCCGCCGCAATATAGCAAGATGCTGAGAAGCAACTGATTGCTCCAATCGAAGGTGGACGTAGATCTCTGTAACCGTCAGCTTCTTATTTTCATCCAGAAGGCGGATGATCTGCTGACGCAATTTGTGATTGAGTGCTCTTAAGATCAGTGCTCCTTTCTTCAGGTTCAAAAAATCAACTTTCACAGGGGCACCATCGGAGCCCTCTGCATTCACTACCATCCAATAGCTATTATTGTTCATCGTTAAGCTCATGAGCGATTACCATTTTAAGGTTTCAAGAAGATACGTGACCGTCCGGCAAATTTAACATCAACTCATTTAAAAAGACGATTGAAATCGGTTTATATGATAATATAGTCATTTTTTGGTATGAGAGTGGAATTCCTTGGTATAAACGGGCTCACTGTATACCACGCCGGTGAATTCCTTTTGCAAATATCGTAAAAAAGATAATTTACCCAGATACCCTACATGATAGGCCGGGTTTACAAAAGCTGCTCTGGGGGCCGTAATTAACTGTTTACACTTATAACTACCATCCCCGAAAAACGATATGGAGCGCTCCGCCAAAAATTCAGAAAACGCGTTTTCGTCAATGACCATGGCAGTAGCCGGAAGGAGCGCCTTGCCGTCTTTGTCATAAACGGCGGTAAACACTTCCATCCGCCGGGCGTCGATCATCGGGCAGAGAAGATCAGCTTCCGGGAGCTGCTCACGCGCCGCAAAAGCCATCACATTCAGCGTGTTCTCGGCGATCAACGGAATGCCCAGCGCATAGCAGAACCCTTTAGCAGCGGCCATTCCCACCCGCAGCCCCGTATAAGACCCGGGCCCTGCCGTAACAGCCACCGCCTGCAGATCGCCCGGCCGGTAACCCACCTCCTCCAGCAGGCGGCGGATCGCCGGATGAAGCCACGATGAATGATCTTTCTGGTCCTGACTTTCTGCCAGTGCCAGTACGCTTCCTTGCTTCGACACACAGACACCTGCCGTCCTCATCGACGTGTCAATATTCAGGATCACGGACATACCTTCCCATTTTTAACTGTAAAAAACACAGTTGAATTATATGTGTTTTTAATCATATTTTAATATTGCTGCGGCTCTTAAGCCTGATTCCGGGCTTTTGAGAGGGTCTCTGCCGGACGATAACGCGGATCTACCCTGCTCATCACCTCCAACAGTTCGACGACCCGCTCCAGGCCGATCTGCGCACCCCATTCCATCGGTCCGAGCGGCCAGTTGGTTCCCAGCTTCATCGCGATGTCGATCTCCTCCTTGCTGCTCACACCGTCCTGCCAGGTATACCACGCTTCATTGATCAGCGCGACCAGCATTCGCGCGGTGATCATTCCGGGGATGTCGGGCGCCTGCCGGAACGAACGGCCCGTATTTTCATACAGTCTTGTCAACCGCGCCGCAACCCCGGCATCAGGGACAACCAACTCATGCACCCCTCGCTCCAGCATTCCCGGCCAGCCATTGATCCGAATGAAGGGCTGACCGATCTCCATGATCGTATTCGTCACCGCGTTCACCATAACCGGAGACGGCAGCATCCGGCTGAGGTCCGAAATCCGCGTCTCCTCTGGTTTGAAATCAAGGTCCACATACATGTCCGCGTCGGGATGCTTCGCCAGTTCAGCCGGCGTCGGGATCACCACGCAGTCCGCAGCCGGAAATATGTTGGGCGGCGTTGTTTCGGAGACGAGGATGACTTTCATTAACCGCAAATATAAATGTATAATTGTCGATCTTTACCACATGAAAAAGATCATCAACACGCCGAATGCCCCTGCCCCCATCGGGCCTTACAGCCAGGCGGTGCAAGCAGGTCCCCTGCTGTTCATCTCAGGGCAGATCCCGCTCAATCCCGCTTCAGGGAATGTAGATGCAACAGACATCACAGGCGAAACGCATCAGGTCATGCACAACCTGAAAGCCATTCTTTCGGCAGCTCGTCTCGACTTTAATCATGTGGTAAAGACCACGATCCTGCTAAGCGACATGTCCCATTTCGCGAGCGTTAATGAAATCTATGGCAGGTATTTTACCGGTGACTTCCCCGCACGGGAAACCTATGCCGTGAAGGGACTTCCAAAGAATGTGAACATCGAGATCAGCATGGTGGCGATTGTACCTTAATTTTTCAGGACGCCAAGCTCCTTCCCGATCTTCGTGAATGCAGTGATCGCCCTGTCGAGATGATCCCGCTCATGTGCAGCACTGAGCTGTACCCGGATCCTCGCCTGTCCTTTCGCAACGACGGGATAGAAGAAGCCGATCACATAAATACCTTCATCCAATAACCGCGCAGCGAAATCCTGCGCCACCACGGCCTCATATAACATGATCGGCACGATTGGATGCTGGCCCGGCCGAATATCGAATCCGGCTTCCGTCATTCGGCCGCGGAAGTATTTGGTATTGTCGTCCAGCTTGTCCCTTAAGGCGGTTGTCTGACTCAACATGTCCAGCACGGCAATGCTGGCACCGGTGATGGAAGGCGCCAGCGTGTTGGAGAAAAGATAGGGCCGGCTGCGCTGCCGGAGCATCTCGATGATCTCCTTCCTTCCGCTTGTGAATCCCCCGCTGGCCCCGCCCAGCGCCTTGCCCAGCGTACCCGTGATGATATCGACGCGCCCCATCACTCCGCAATGTTCATGTGTTCCTCGTCCCGTCTTGCCGATAAAACCCGTAGAGTGCGAATCGTCGACCATCAAAACAGCATCGTACTGGTCAGCCAGATCACAGATCTTGTCCAGCTGCGCAATTGTCCCGTCCATACTGAACGAACCGTCGGTCACGATGATCCGGCTCCGCGCTCCCCGGGCCGCCTGCAGCTGGGCCTGGAGATCCGCCATCGTATTGTGCTTGTATCGGAAACGCCGCGCCTTGCAAAGCCGCACCCCATCGATGATCGATGCATGATTCAGCTCGTCCGAGATGATCGCATCCTGTTCGCCGAACAATGGTTCGAACACACCCCCGTTGGCATCGAAAGCCGCAGCATACAGGATCGTGTCTTCCGTTCCCAGGAAAGCGGCGAGCTTTCGTTCAAGCTCCCGGTGAATATCCTGCGTCCCGCAAATAAAGCGCACACTGCTCATGCCGTATCCGCGGGAATCGATCGCGCGGTGTGCCGCTTCCATCACCTTCGGATGACTGGAAAGTCCGAGGTAGTTGTTGGCGCAGAAGTTCAGCACCTTCTTGCCACCCACGGTGATCTCGGCGCCCTGCGGGCTGGCGATGATCCGTTCGGTTTTGAAGAGACCGGATGTCTTTATCTCTTCCAATTCAGCCGCTATCCGTTTTACAAAGGAATCGTTCATAGTTAATCACTTTTGACGAACTGGGCTACACACAGTTCCGACCGCAAATGTAAGTTGTTGAAATATTACCTGTTAGAGGAGATGGCTAATTTTTTAATACCCTGTAACAAAATATTGTATACCTTCGTCGAACGATTAAAGTCAAAGTGAAACGGAACCTGACCATACGCTTGATATTCGCCTCCCTGGCAATCGCCGCTGGTCTCGTTCTTTTTTCTTACACCTATGTCCGGGCATCCCGATCCAACAGCCCCGACAGTCCCGCTGCCAACGGTGAAAACCAATGCGAAAGCGGCAAATGCCAGAGCCCGTTTGTCCTCTGGGAATCTCTCACACACAACTTATTGATTAGCAAACGCTAATTGTTTTATCCCGGTCTTTTTTCCCATTAATTGTAACTTTTGATCCCCGTCCGGCGTAAAGAAGAGGGAGACCGTTGGAACAGCCCGCCACCGGTGGCAACCAAGCGCAGCGTAGGTTGCGAACGAGCCTTTAACGGGGTTAAAAGCGAAGTTTGCTCGTTTAAGTCCGACATTAGATATATAGCATGACTGATAGAGAATACAATGACTGTGTAGCCTTATATGCGGATAATGTCTATCGCTTTATCCTGAAAAACCTGCGGCGGGAAGACGACGCGAAGGACGTCGTTCAGTCGGCTTTCGAAAAATTGTGGAAGAATCGTAGCAGCGTCGATGCGGTGAAAAGCAAATCCTATCTTTTCACGATTGCTTATCACCAGATGATCGACCACCTGCGAAAAGAGAAGCGGATTGAGCTGAAATCTGTTTTTCGTGAGGAGGCACTGGTAAGCGACCGTCCCATCCATCCGCTGAAAAAGACGCTTGAAGCGGCACTGGCTCGTCTCAATGAGACCCAGCGCTCGCTCGTGCTGCTGAAGGACTATGAAGGATATTCTTATCTGGAGATCGGCCAGATCACTGGTTTGACCGAAAGCCAGGTGAAGGTCTATCTCCACCGGGCCCGGATCCAATTAAAAAATTACCTGGTCAGCCTGGAAAACATCATTTAAAGCCTATGATCACGAGAGATAATTATGAAGAGCTCTTTCTGCTGTATACCGACAACGAATTGTCGGCTCCGGAAAGACAAGAGGTGGAACGCTTCGTCGCCGATCACCCCGATCTCCGGGAAGAATGGGAGGCTTTGCTCCAATGCAGGATCTCACCCGACACCCGTCTTGCCTTCCCTGATCACGAAGCCTTGATGAAACCCGAGCCCCTACTTTATTACATCGACGGGCTTCCGTTCCTTCATCCGGATAATTCAATCGTTTTCCCCGACAAGGACCTTCTCTTCCGGACCGCGAAAGACCGCAGGGTCATTCAACTGCCCTTGTTACGTGCAGGCATAGCCGCAGCTGTCATCGCGGCTGTCGCGCTCGTGTTCCTGCTTAAGGGCAGGCAGCAGTCGACGACCAATACATCCGTAGCAAGGCAAGCGCCGGCCAACACATCCATAGCATCGCAAATACCGGCCAACACGAAAGTTTCGCCAAGTGTAACTTCCATCCCTCCCCCCGCGTTACATATAGCAGAAGGTCCAACGAAGACGAACGAGCAGCCATCCTTCAGGAAGCCCATCCAACGTCAGCCGGACCAGCAACAGGATCTTGCTGTCAACAGCAATCCCGAAGACGGACCAGCCGCCACCCGGAACACGATTCGAAAAGGAGTGGACCAACGGGTATCGACCGGGATTGGCCAGCCCGGACCCGCCATCTCCGTGATGGACATGCCGGTAAAGGAAAGCCTCGGATCGGACGTTCAATTTGCTGTGCAAACCGGCATTCCGAGAGACCAATCGTCCTTTGCGACGCAGGCTTTGCAGGATGAACAAGCCGGTACCGGGCGCGAGAACGACTTTGGTACCGACGAGCCGGCTGCTCCGGCCAAAACGAAGCTTCGCGGCATCTTCCGGAAAGTGACGCGGGCCTTCGCAAAAACGGCAGACCGCGACAATGACGGCAACCGGCAGGTCCTCGTTGGAGCCTTCCAGGTAACAATTAACTAAGAACGAAAAAAGAAAGGATATGAACCGCATATTTTTACTGGCGGCAGGGCTTTGTTTCGCCCTCTCCGGCACAGCACAGAACGACACGACACGGCAAACCTCCGATACGGCCGCCCATTCCGTCGATACCCTCCACGTTGGGAACCTGCTCATCATTCGCAACGGCAAACCCAATTGGGATAATCCCAATTATGTTCGGCCCCGCAAACACCGCAATTGGTCGGACCGCCCTTCCAAAGTCAGCACCGACTGGGTCATCGTCGACCTGGGCATCGCCTACTTCAATGATCAGACCAATTACTCTTCCGCAGCTGCGCAGAAATTCGCGCCGGGCTCGACCAGTAGTTGGTTCAAACTAAACGACGGAAAATCCGTCGACGTCAATATCTGGCTCTTCATGCAGCGGTTCAGCCTGATCAAGAACGTCGTCAACCTGAAATGGGGTCTGGGTCTCGAACTAAACAACTACCGGTATGAAGAAAACATCCGGTACCGGATCAACCCTACCACCGTTATCATGGATACCACAAATTTTACAAAAGATAAGCTGGCGGCGGACTATTTTACCATCCCCCTGATGCTGAATTTCAATTTTACCCCTCACCGGAGGCGTAATCCCTATGGCTTTAGTGTCGGCGCCAGCGTGGGCTATCGATATTCCTCCCGGCAAAAATTCAAGAGCCATGAATTTGGCAAGCAAAAGACCTTTAACGATTTTGACCTCGAGCCGTGGAAGCTATCGTATGTGGCGGAACTCGAGCTGGGTTGGGTGAAATTCTATGGCTCCTATGCCGTCAAATCAATGTTCTCCGACGGCCTGAATCAGATTCCCTACACCGTTGGTATCCGGCTGGGGGCATGGTAGGATCGGCGGGGCGTGATAGGTTCGGGTTCGGCAGAGTGTGATAGGTGTCTTTCGCGAAAATTCTAACTGCGGCGAATTCGCCATAGTTAAAAGATTTCGGGGGAGAAAGGGTCTCGGGGGACAAGTGTAGGATCGAGGGAAAAGACCGATTGCGGGAATTCCGGGGCTATGGGGGTATTTCACGGTTGTTAAATTTGCCTAGATAGGAAATATTGGTTAAACGCCGGTCGTTATTGTAGGTCAAATCGCCTCCTTATGACCAAGCGAAAACTGATCCTCTATAGCCTCCTGGCCGTTGCTCTTTTTTCCTTCCGGGACGCACACGACCGGGAAGTCAGCCGGCGCTTTTCCCACCCTTTACCAGAAGGCGAAATCTATATCGTTGTGGTCAAATCCAATTACGAACTCCAGCTCTTCGATAAAAATGGTTGGTATGCCACCTATCCGGCGGTATTCGGCTGTAAGTCATTGGACGACAAAATGGTTATGGGCGACCGCAAAACTCCCGAAGGCACCTTTCACATCGCCAGCAAGCGACCGCATGAGAAATGGAATAAGATCATGGACCTGGATTACCCCACTCCGGCTGATGTTGCCAAGTTCAATGACAGAAAAGCGCAGGGCCTGATTCCCAAAGATGCGAAGATCGGCGACGGGATCGCCATCCATGGCACCTGGCCCCATGACGAACACGCCGTCGATGCCTACCAGATGTGGACCAACGGCTGCGTCTCCCTGAAGAATGAGGACATGGATGAAGTTTACCGGATAACGCCCATCGGCGCCAAGGTCATTATCCAACACTGAGATCGGTTCGCGCCGGCGAATTGCTCGCGCCCGGGATTTACAACCTTCCCCCCTTTATTTCTTCTACGACGGCGGGATCGAGCAGCGTAGTCGTATCACCGAGGTTTTGCAACTCCCCTTCTGCGATCTTCCGCAGGATCCGACGCATGATCTTGCCGCTTCGGGTCTTGGGTAACCCATTCACCAGCTGAATCTTGTCGGGTTTGGCGATCGGTCCGATCACCCGCGCGACCGTCTGAATGATATCCTTGCGGATCAGATTCTCATCCGACTTGTTGCCGCTGAAGATCACATAGGCATAGATCCCCTGCCCCTTTATCTCATGCGGATACCCCACCACGGCGCTCTCTACCACCCCGGTATGCATATTGATCGCATTCTCTACTTCCGCCGTGCCGATCCGATGCCCGCTCACATTCAGGACGTCATCTACCCGACCGGTTATCCGGTAATTCCCGTCGTCATCCCGCAACGCACCGTCTCCGGTAAAATACAATCCCTTATAAGTGGCGAAATAGGCCTGCCGGCACCGCTCATGGTCCCCATAGGTCGTCCGGATGATCGACGGCCAGGGAAATTTGATACAAAGATTACCGCTGACATTATTGCCCTTCAGCTCTTCACCCTTTTCATCGACAAGGATCGGCTGCACCCCCGGTAAGGGTAAGGTGGCATAGGAGGGCTTCCCCGCTGTTACCCCCGCGAGGTTGGAAATCATGATCCCCCCGGTTTCTGTTTGCCACCAGGTATCGACGATGGGACAGCGCTTCTTCCCAATATGCTCATCATACCAATGCCAGGCCTCTTCGTTGATCGGTTCGCCGACGGTTCCCAGCACTTTGAGACTGCTCAGATCCTTGTCCTTTACGAAGTCAAGTCCGAAACCCATCAGACTGCGAATGGCAGTGGGCGCGGTATAAATAATATTGATCTTGAACTTGTCCACGATGTCCCAGAAGCGACCGGCATTGGGATAAGTCGGAATACCTTCGAACATAACAGAGATTGCCCCGGCGCTAAGCGGTCCGTACACAATATAGGAGTGCCCGGTGATCCACCCGATATCCGCCGTACAGAAATAGATGTCGCCCGGCCGATACTGAAAGACATTCACAAAACTGTAATTCGTATAGACCATGTAGCCCCCGCAGGTATGGACCACCCCTTTGGGCTTCCCCGTCGAGCCGGAAGTATACAGGATAAATAACATGTCCTCCGAATCCATCTCTTCCGCCGGACAATCCGGATTACCCTGCTCTTCCACTTTCCGGATCTCATCCTCCCACCATACATCCCGCCCCTGCAGCATGCTGACCGGAACCCGGGTCCGCGTCAGGACGATCACCCGCCGGATCGTCGGACATTGAACCAAGGCATCGTCGATGACCGACTTGAGCGGAATATCCTTTGGCCCCCTGAAAGCGCCGTCCGAAGTGATCACCACGCTGCAGCTTGCGTCCTGAATACGATCGGCAATGCTCTGGGCCGAGAACCCGCCGAAGACTACGGAGTGGATGACGCCGATCCGGGCACATGCGAGCACGGCAATGGCGAGCTCCGGTACCATCGGCATGTAGATACACACCCGGTCGCCCTTTTTCAGCCCGTTGTTCTTCAGTACGTTGGCGAACTGGCAGACTTTGAAATGAAGTTCTTTATAGGTCAGGACCCGGAATTGCTCGTTAGGGTCGTTCGGCTCCCAAACGATCGCCGGCTGATCTCCCCTATCCTGCAAATGGCGGTCAAGACAATTCTCGGTGATATTCAACTTCGCGCCTTCGAACCAGCGGACCCGCGGCTCGGTGAAATTCCACTCCAGCACCTTGCTCCATTTGCGGCGCCAGCTAAAATGAGCGGCAATGCCGGCCCAGAATCCCTCCGGGTCATCGACGCTTTGCTGATACACCGAACGATACTCTTCCGCTGATTTGATTTGATAAGGGTAGCTCATTGGACAAGACAATTTTTGGAGCCCCCAAGTTACTACACATTCCCGATCGGCAGCACCGTTTTCCCGAACATTTCGTTCAGCAAACCCGCGACTCCGGTGTAGATCGCCGACGCCCCGCAAACAATCCCTTCAAAGCCGGTAAAATGTTTCAGCGCGCTGTTGCCGGTATAGTCTCCCAACGCCAACAGGAAGAACAGGATGGTCAACGTTGCAAAGACAAACTGTAAAGCGCGGCTGAGCTTTAGTGTTCCGAAGAAAAGCAACAAGGTGAAAAGCCCCCAAACGATCAGGTACGCAACCATGGCGCCCTCCGATGGCGCGGCCATCCAGCCCGTTTTGGGCAATACGATCAGCGCAACCAGCGACAGCCAGAACAAACCGTAAGAGGTAAAGGCGGTCAACCCGAACGTGTTGTTCTTTTTCGCTTCGATGATCCCGGCAATCACCTGGGCAAGGCCTCCATAGAAGATGCCCATCGCCAGGATCATGGAATTCATTTCGAAAAATCCGGCATTGTGAAGATTTAGCAATACGGTGGTGGTGCCGAAGGCACAAAGGCCCAGCGGTGCAGGATTGGCAATGCCTTCCTTGCTGGCAGCGACAACAGGAGGAGGGGTCATAATCGTTAGTTTTTACAATTTTAAGTCATTTTATCAGAATTTACCGACAACCGATTGCAAATTTTCGGCTATCCCGCCGAAGGGCCGTAAATTCGCGCATGTCGATTGAAGTAAAGGACCTGGTTAAGGTTTACGGCGAACAGAAGGCAGTTGACTCGATCTCCTTTACCGTCGGAAAAGGGGAGATTGTTGGCTTCCTGGGTCCGAACGGGGCCGGCAAAAGCACCACTATGAAGATCCTGACCGGCTATCTCGGTCAGGATGGCGGCGAAGCCGCCGTATGCGGTATCAACGTAAGGGACCAACCCCTGGAGACCCGGAAGAAGATCGGTTATCTCCCGGAAGCCAACCCGCTGTACCCGGACATGTATGTCCGTGAATACCTCGGTTTCATCGCCGACATCCACCACCTCACCGGCAAACGCCAGCGGATCGAGACCGTGATCTCGCTGGTAGGACTGACCATCGAAAGCAACAAGAAGCTCGGTCAGCTCTCCAAAGGCTACAAGCAGCGGGTCGGACTCGCAGCCGCCCTGCTTCACGAACCGGAAGTACTGATCCTCGACGAACCTACCAGTGGCCTGGACCCGAACCAGATCATCGAGATCAGGGATGTCATCCGAAAGCTGGGTAAAGACAAGACGATCCTTTTCTCCTCACATATCCTGCAGGAAGTGGAAGCCCTGTGCGACCGGGTCATCATCATCAATAAAGGAAGACTGGTCGCCGACAGCCCGCTCAGCCGCCTGCGGGAACTTAATTCCGGGTCAGCTACGGTCCGCGTCAATTTCCGCGAGACTCCCGGAACAGCAACGCTGGAAGAGCTGGCCCACGTCAGCGCCGTCAGGCAAATGCCAGATGGTCATTGGGAATTGCAAACCGCTGCGCCGGATGAAGTTAAGAAACAATTGATGGAGCTGGCTTTGCAGAACAATTGGAACGTCGTTTCTTTGCAAAGCGAAAACCGAAGCCTTGAGGAAATCTTTCGACAGCTGACAAATAATTAAGTGCGGACCAATAAAATCAAAAAATAAATCATGAGCTACATTGCCGACATCCATGCAAGACAGATCCTGGACAGCCGGGGAAATCCAACCGTTGAAGTAGACGTAGTAACCGAGAACAATCACCGCGGCCGCGCCTCCGTGCCTAGTGGCGCTTCCACCGGCATCCATGAAGCCGTTGAGCTGCGCGACGGGGATAAGAAGCTATTCGGCGGCAAAGGCGTACAGAAGGCAGTGGCAAATGTCAACGATATCATCGCCGACCAGTTGATCGGCTACCCGGTCAACGAACAGGCTTCGCTGGATGCCCGCCTGATCGATATGGACGGTACAGAGAATAAAGGCAAGCTGGGCGCCAACGCGTTGCTGGCCGTCAGCATGGCCGTGGCCAAAGCCGCGGCACAGGAAAGCAAACTGCCCCTGTACCGATATCTGGGCGGCGTCAATGCCACCGTTCTGCCGATGCCTCAAATGAATATCCTCAATGGCGGCGTACATGCCGACAACAAGATCGACTACCAGGAATTTATGATCATCCCCGTTGGCGCCGAAACCTTCAGCGAAGGACTGCGCTGGGGGGTCGAGATCTTCCATACGCTAAAATCCGTCCTGAAAAAGAAAGGCTATAGCACCAACGTGGGCGACGAAGGCGGTTTCGCCCCGGATATCAAAAGCAACGAAGAAGCCATTGAAACCCTGCTGCAGGCGATCGATGCCGCCGGCTACAAAACGGGTTCCCAGATCGGCATCGGCCTCGACGCCGCCAGCAGCGAGATGTTCAAAGACGGCAAATACAAATTCTACAAAAGCACCGGAAAAGAGATCAGCAGCGACGAAATGGTCGACTACTGGACAAGCTGGGTGAGCAAGTATCCCATTATTTCCATCGAAGACGGCATGGCCGAAGAAGACTGGGATGGCTGGAAGAAGCTGACCGACACCCTTGGTAACAAGGTTCAACTCGTAGGAGATGATGTTTTCGTTACCAATACCAAGCTTCTCCAGAAAGGCCTCGATCGGGGGATTGCTAACAGCATCCTGATCAAGGTCAACCAGATCGGGACCATCACCGAAACCATCAACGCCGTGCAACTTGCTCAAAATCATGGTTATACGACGGTCATGAGCCACCGGAGCGGAGAGACGGAAGATACCACGATCGCCGACCTGGCTGTCGCACTCAACTGCGGCCAGATCAAGACCGGTAGTCTTTCCCGCACCGACCGAACCGCTAAATATAACCAGCTGCTTCGCATCGAAGAGGAACTGAGCGACAGCGGCATTTATCCAAAAGGCCGGATCAAATTCAAGAAATAAGTTGTAGCTTGGTGCGATGTTATCCCGCATTCCTTCGATCCTGAAGAACAGGTACGTGCTCACTGGTGCGGGATTTGTAATCTGGATCCTTTTCTTTGATTCTCGCGACTTGATTACCAGTCATTTCCGAGAAAGAAGCGAGCTGCTGAAGCTGGAGGAAAGCAAGAAGTATTATGAACAGCAGATCTCGGTGACGAGGCGGGAGCTGGAGCAATTGAAGACCAACCCGGCCGTACTGGAACGATACGCCCGGGAGAAGTTCCTGATGAAAAAAGAGAAGGAAGATCTCTTTCGGATCCGGGAGGACAATGCGCAGGCCAGCCGTTGATGTATGCGCGCTAGTCGTTGATTAACAACCCCTTGCAAGATTTCACCCCTTTTTAACTACTACGGACAATATCGGCGTCCGAATCCCGTTTTCATAACGGACGTTTCACTTTTACTGCTTCGGATTATTTAGGACATTAAATGGTTTTGCCTATGACACTCTTTACACCGGAGGATCTTATACGGTATTTGTATAAAGAGTCTTCCCCTGAACTGACTTTAGCGATAGAGGCTGCGCTAAAGGATGACTGGATGTTGCGCGAAAAGCTACAAGTTCTTAGTTCTTCCGTCAATTGTTTGGACAAGATCGTCGTTGCCCCGCGCGCGGAAGTCATCGAACGGGTTATGAGCTATGCCCGGAAGACGGCTGTGCAGGAACACGAATCCCTATCGCATCCCTGATCGTGACAGAATCTAATGAGAAGAGGGGAACGCTTTCAGTTCGTATTAGACTATTTCAGCAAACACAATCCTTACGCGGCCACCGAGCTGCTATATGATAGCCCGTACCAGCTCCTGGTAGCGGTCATCCTGTCGGCGCAATGTACCGATAAGCGGGTCAATATGACGACCCCGGCTATTTTTGGGCAGTATCCCGACGCCGCCACGCTGGCCAAAGCAGAGTTTGATCAACTGTTTCCGCTTATCCGCAGCATTTCTTATCCCAATAACAAAACCAAACATCTGATTGGCATGGCCCGGATGCTGGTCGATGATTTCGGCGGCGAAGTACCGCTGACAGTCGAAGAATTGGTGCGCCTCCCCGGTGTCGGCCGCAAGACCGCCAATGTCATCACTTCGGTAGTCGATAACCAGCCCAATATGGCCGTCGATACCCATGTCTTTCGCGTCGCGGCAAGGATCGGACTGACGGTTAATGCGAAAACCCCGCTGGCTGCGGAACGGCAGCTGCTGGAATTCATACCCCGCGACCAGGTACGTATGGCCCATCACTGGCTGATACTGCATGGGCGCTATATTTGCGTGGCGCGGTCGCCGAAGTGCCCGGAGTGCGGGTTGCAGCAGGCTTGTAAATATTTTGCGCAGCACTATGGGAAAGCGGGCGGGCCAGCGCCGGCGTTACCCTCGTTGCCCCCTCTGCCGAACAAACCGAAAAAAAAGAAACCAAGGTAGGAACTCGCCAGGAGTTTGCGAACTCCGGAAGGATCAAAATCACACGCCCGCCTGGGTCGAATGTCTCTTTTTCCGTTTCCGTTTTTTCTCCGGCGGCGCCGGCGCCTTCGTACTGGCGCCCGCATCGATCCCCATCGCCTGGTAGACCGTCTCCTCTATCCGGCCGCGGATATTCAACGCCGATAGCTTCGGATTGGTATCCACCGGGTTTACCCGGTTCGACAGAAAGATGAAGATCAGGTCGTATTTCGGATCGACCCACACGCAGGTGCCCGTAAAGCCCGTGTGCCCAAAAGTTTCCGGTGAGGCCGAAAGGCAGGGATAAGGTTGATGGCCGGCAGGTGGATGTAAATTGTCCTTCTCCGGTTTGTCGAACCCAAGGGCCCTGCGGCTGATATCGCTATGATACGCCGTGAAATAGTCGATCGTCGATTTCTTCAAAAAGGTATGCCCATTGAAGGTCCCGCCGTCCAGCAGCATCTGCTCGAGTATGGCCAGATCGTACGCGTCACTGAACAATCCTGCATGCCCCGCCACGCCGCCAAACATCGCCGATCCCGGATCATGAACGTCACCGCGCAGCAGCTGATGCCGGAACGTGGGCTCCAGCGCCGTCGGCGCGATCCTCGCCAGCGGGAACCGCTCCCGCGGCAGGAACCCTGTTGAGGTCATGCTGAGCGGGTCGTAGAAGGTTTTCTTTACGTATTGGTCAAGCGTCATCCCCGTGAGCGCTTCCACGATCTCGCCCAACAGGATAAAGTCATTGTCGCTGTACACGTACTTTCTCGGTCCGAGCAAACTCTGCGCGATCCGTAGATTCATCGTATCCCGCCAATCGTTGCGCAGATAGAGGTTTTCCGCCACCCGGACGTCATGCCCGCTGTCCGCCCTCGGGGTAAAGATCCCAGGCCTCGGGGTTTCGTCCCTGAAAGTTGTATTGTTTGTCGTATTGATGGTGGTATCGACTACTTCCTTATAGAATACGACATCCGGGACAAGGCCCGCCTGGTGGAGCAATATATTCCAAATCGCCAGGGTGTCCTTATCCGAACCATGCACCCAGGGAAGATAGTCGCCAAGCGTCTTTTGGAGGTCGAGCCGGCCTTCGTCATACAGTTTCATGACTGCCATTGTCGTTGCGCAGATCTTCGTGCACGATGCCATATCATACATCGTCTCGGTATACACCGGCTCCTTCCGGTCATAAGTCATGTAACCAAAGGCTTTTTCATACGCAATTTTCCCCTCCCTGGCGACCAGCACAACACACCCGGGCGCAGCCTGTTTCGCGATCGCCTCGGCACAGATAGCGTCGATCTTGCTCAATTGCCCTGCGTCCATCCCCAGCGTCAGCGGATCGGCCCCCGGCAACGCCCGGTAAGGCCCCATGATCCCCGACCCGGCCAGGTACTGCGGACAGACCGTTACCGGCAGATGGCCCCTCGCCGTGAATTTGCCATTAAGCAGATCGGCTGCACATTGCTGCGTGACGGAGTCGTCTTCGTAACAGGCAACCAGGACCCTCGACTGACAGGTGTTCCGGATCGCATATGGATTACCGAAAACCATGGTAACGCATTTCTCCCTCTCCTGCAGTTTGCGCAACAGCCATGCTGCCGGATTGCTGATCAGAAAGTTGCGCGCGGGATATCGCGCATAGTTATGCAGGCCGATCACGATGGCATCATATCGGTTGCTGAGCAGCTCGAGGGCAGCCGCTGCTTTAGCGCTATCCAGGTTATAGTCGAAAAGATAGACATCCGCCGCATAGTCATCCCGCATCCGGTGGCTAAAGGCGTTCTCAGTGGTCAATCCCATTCCGACATAGGCGATCCGCTTCCTTGGCAGCAGCGGAAAGATCGCCGAATCCTGGTTGACGAGCAAGGTCAGCGCATTTTCCGCCACTTCCTTGCGCATCTCGCTGACCCCGTCGTTGAGATCAGCCGTCAGATGCGTAACATTTACGGGTTTCCATTCCGCCAGCCCATAGGCGTATTTAGCCGCCAGCACCCGCCTGACCCGGGCATCGATATCTTTCCAACGCAGCTGTTTGTCCCGGATCGCGATCTTGATCTTCTCCAGGCTGAGCGCCACATCTCCGGGCAGACACAACATATCATTGCCGGCGATCAACGACTGAACGGATGCATCCCCGTCGGGATAGAACTTCGTCACGCCTTTCATCTCCAGCGCATCGGTAAAGCTGATCCCCTGATAATGCAGTTGTTTCCTAAGCAGCCTGGTGACATTTTCATAAGATAACGACGTCGCCCGGTTGGGTGTTTTATCGATAGCGGGAATATACAAATGAGCGATCATGACGCTGCCGACGCCTGCGGCGAAAAGTTGACGGAACGGATACAGCTCCAGCGAATCCAGCTGTTTCCGATCTTTGCTGATGAGTGGCAGATCGAGATGCGAATCTACCGCGACGTCGCCGTGGCCGGGGAAATGTTTTGCGCAGGCCATCACGCCCATATCCTGCAATCCGCGCATATACTGGATTCCGAACTCCGCCACTTTTTTCTTGTCTTCACCGAAGGATCGGTCATTGATGACGGGATTGTCCGGATTGTTGTTGATATCGACGACCGGCGCATAATTGACCTGGATGCCGATCCGCCTGCACTGGCTGCCGACCAGCCGGCCATACCGATAGATCAGCCCCGTGTCGGAGGTCGCACCGAGCATCATCTGGCGCGGAAGCCCTTCGACGCTGTCCATGCGCATCCCCAGACCGTTCTCGGCATCGATACAAAACAGGATCGGCGTTTTGGCGATATTTTCCAAATGGTTGATCCGCCCTGCCTGGGCAACCGGGTCGCCCTGAAAAGTACAGATGCCGCCAACATTGTACTTCCTGACCGCATCCTCCGCGATCGAGTCATAAAAGACCGCGCGGTGGGTTACCGGGTCCATTCCGGAGAGCCGGATGACCATCAGTTGGGTGATCTTCTCATCCGGAGACAGGGTTCGGAAGACGCTGTCCACCCAGGCATCAAGGGTAAGCGTGGTGGATCGCTGGGCATGGGTGCGGCCGATGCCGGCTATCGCGACCAGCACCAACAAGACGAATTTTCTCATTTCGGCGTAAATTGCACACAAAATAAGCCAGAATTGCCAGACATCATTCATTTATTGCCCGATAACATCGCCAATCAGATAGCGGCGGGTGAAGTGATCCAACGACCGGCCAGTGCGGTGAAAGAATTGCTGGAAAATGCGGTGGATTCGGGCGCTTCCGATATCCGGCTCTTCGTTCAGGACGCGGGCAAATCCATGATCAGCGTGACCGATAACGGGATGGGGATGAGTGAAGCGGATGCCCGGCTGGCTTTTGAGCGGCATGCGACCTCCAAGATAAAACAGATCGACGATCTCTTTCATATCCGCACGATGGGATTTCGCGGTGAGGCCCTGGCTTCCATCGCCGCTGTTTCCCAGGTCGAGCTACGGACGAGACGGCCGGAAGACGAGACCGGAACCTTTCTCGGGATCGAGAACAGCCGCGTCATCCGGCAGGAGCCCGTATCCGCCGCCGCCGGCACCAGCATCACGATGAAGAACCTTTTCTTCAGCGTTCCCGCCCGCCGCAACTTTCTCAAAAGCAATCCCGCCGAAATGCGGCATATCGTTGAAGAATTCATCCGGGTGACCCTGGCCTTTCCATCCGTCTTCTTCTCGCTGACCTCGAACGGCCAGGAACTCATGCACCTCGAGAAGGGGAGCTTAAAGCAGCGGATCATTCAGATCCTTGGCCCGGCTCACGCATCGAAATTGGTCGCCGTGCAGGAGAACACCGATTACCTTAACATCTATGGGTTTGTCGGCAAGCCGGAGACCGCCAAAAAGACCCGTGGCGACCAATACTTCTTTGTCAATAGTCGATTCATCCGGAGCGCTTATCTGAATCACGCCGTCATGAACGCCTTTAGCGAAATGATCCCGACGGATAGCTATCCCCTTTACGTCCTGTTCATCGATCTCGATCCTGCCCAGGTCGACGTCAACGTTCATCCGACCAAACAGGAGATCAAATTCGAGGACGAAAAGATCGTGTATGCATTTGTCCAGGCAGCCGTCAAGCATGCGCTTGCACAGTTCAGCATCACCCCGACGCTGGACTTCGATCTCGATCCCGCCATTCAACAGCTGGATGCGATAAGCAAGCCCGTCTCCGAAGAGAAGAAGGCCGCCGTCGCATCCTCCTCTTTATACAAGACCTTTACACAGAAGCACCAGGCGCACCTGATCGAGCCCTCTGGGAAAAGCGAGCTTCGCCACTGGGCCGAATCGATCCAGGAGGGGGCGGCTGAGCCGGCGCCCCAATCGAAGATTTCGCCGCTGGAGAACGCGCCGCTTCAGCAACTACTCAACACCTACATCGTCACGCCGACCAATCGCGGCTTTATCCTGATCCACCAGCAGGCCGCACATGAACGTATTCTTTACGAGCGCCTGAGCGCGGCAGCAGCCGGTAAGCCGATCCCCAGTCAAAAAAGTCTTTTCCCCGCAAGCATTACCTTGTCAGCGCCGGACGCCATCCTGCTGACCGAGCTGCTCCCCGACATGCAGGTGGTTGGCTACAGCATCGAACCTTTCGGGAAGGATAGCTTTATCATCCAGGGTACGCCCGCCGATATCGGGCAGGGAGATGAACGATCCGCCCTGGAAGCCCTGCTCGAACAATACAAACATTTCACCAGCGAGATCCGGTTCTCCCGGCGCGAAAAGCTGATCCGGACCCTGGCCAGACAGCAGGCCATCAAATCCGGGACCGCCCTCGATGAGAAGGAAATGCGCACCCTCGTGAACGACCTTTTTGCCTGCACCCAATACAATATCACTCCCGGCGGAGACCCCACCTTCATCGAATTCAAAAAAGACTACGTCGAAAAACTATTTGGAAGGTAAATTACGCCCATCCCACAGGATATACCGCACATAAAGCTGCAGCGAGCTGTTCCGAACCGCCGGCGGAGCGTAAACAACCGCAGCCTGCGGATTGGCGGCAGGGTCGGGGACCCGAACAGTGAGAACGCTGGTGAAAGCCTGGTCATAGCTCATCCCCACGATCCAGTGCCGATAGGTATAATCCAGGCTCACCAGAGCCCTGAGCTCGTTTTGATGCACGAACACCATGGGATAACCGCTGAGAGATCCGATATAGCGATAGTAATTGTTATACACCCCGCTATCCGTCGCGGCGACGATGCCGCTGCCATAGTGCGAATACTGCACCCCAATGCCAAAACTCCATTCGGGCGTGGGGGCGTAGTGGATCGTCAGCGGCAATTGATAATAAAAAAACTTTTTTATACTCATAGGCCAGGTGGTGAGCGAGTCATTATATCGATAGTAAAACCAAAGGGTCTTCGGCGTAAACTGAGGCGCGTGAATCCTTGCTTCCGCCTGCAGAAAGACCTTCGGCTGAAAATAATAGCGGACGAAAGGCACCGGGATATAATCTTTCCACCAGGTATTCAGCCCTCCGGAGGAGTTGGTCCAGACCTGCTGCCCATCCACCGGAATGGATTGATTGAGCCCGATGCCCACAACCCAGCCGGACTTTCTCTCCTGCTCAACGGGCGGACATTTAAGCGGATCGTTGGAATGGAGAATTTTCGGCATCCGCAGGTTTGGTCCCGCAATGCCCAGGTAGATAATTTTTCCCGGATCGGATCGGCGGAGTTCGCGCCGGGCAAAGACCCTTGTTACCGACTCTCTTGTGGTTACCGACTCTCTTGTGGTCACCGCCTCCCCGCCATTCACTCCCGTCCCTTCGCCACTTCCCGCCGTCCCCCTGTTCGTCTTTACCGTGCCGGCTGGAAGGATGGGTGATGTTCCGGGTTTCCGGGGCAGATTTCCGGCGCGGGACGACGATACCGTCGACGTCGTACCATGCTGCCACCAGACCAGGTAACCGGATACCGCTGCCAACGGCAACAGGAGGACCAACAGAAGCCACCGCCTCCGTTTCTTCCGTTCCGCGGGCATTTCCTTATCCAAGATGGTAGCCATGGCTTTCCAGCCTTCCTCCGAGTCCGGAAGGGATACTTCCTGCAACTTAAGGGCCCATGGAGTATTATCGGATCGTCTTTCCATCAGGTGCTCGTTTCTATTGAGTGAATAATCCCTTTCAATTGTCGCCTGGCATCGCTCAAATGCCACCGGCTGGTTCCGTCGCTAATCCCCAGGACGGATGCAATCTCCCGGTGGGAATAGCCGTCTATGCTATACAGGTTGAATACCAGGCGCGTGGTCACCGGCAATTGCCGGATCAGGTTAAGTAGCTCATCGCCGCTCATTTTGGATACCGCTTCATTTTCAATACCTGGCGCTTCCGGCTGATCGGTGAGCATTTCATGCACTCGTAACGGGTTTTGCCTTCTGAGCCGGTCTATCGCTGTATTGATGACAATCGTCTTCATCCAGGTATGAAACAATGCTTTTGACAAATCATAAGTGGCCAGGTGCTTGAAGACTTTCAGGAAGGCGTCATTCAACAACTCGAACGCATCGTTCCGGTCCCTCACATAACGCATGCAAACAGGCATCATCACAGGAAAAAAACGCTTGTATAACTTTTCCTGCGCCTTGCGGTTGTTTTCGAGACAACCCTTAATGAGTATTTGTATGTCGTCGCCCGTAGTCAACAACGATTTGATACCGTTTATACTGGTATGTACGTTCGCACAAGGGCAAACGTTGGATAGTGGAGAAAATCAGCTTTACCGTAGGCCGGGGGTAGGAATATCCCGGATCCTCAATAAGTTTCCCGAACCCGGTGGATCATCTTCTCGATCTGCCGTCTTACGGCTGTACCGCTGCCGGTGTAGTTGTTGATCAGGACGGAAAAGAGCAGCATCCGGCCGGACCTGGTGAACAGATACCCGCTCAACGCTGCTACCCCGGAAAGACTACCCGTTTTAGCGTAGATAAACGTGCTGTCGGGATGATAGTACGCGGATAATGTGCCCGTTCCGCCCGTCGGCAGCAGCCGCTCCATCCTGGCTATCCCAAACTCCCGCTGCAGCCTGTTCAACAGCCAGACAAAGTCCTGTGGC
>Ga0210383_10001182_pt1 | contig 24056 bp, 15 predicted proteins | sample IncBWC14OmetaG_FD_160072 | JGI IMG/M metagenome (GOLD analysis project Ga0210383, IMG submission 160072) | Forest soil microbial communities from Barre Woods Harvard Forest LTER site, Petersham, Massachusetts, United States - Inc-BW-C-14-O ... | reverse complement strand
ATCCCACAGTGTGAGGCGAGTCACGATTTGTTCTCCAGCCTTCCGTCAGAGTAAAGCCGGCGATTCCGTCGGCTAAGTCCGAGGTCTGATCATAAGTGGACCAAGTATTTCCATGCGCTTTCAGAATCTCGGTGAGACCTTCGCTGAGAATTCCTTGTTCGAAAGGTTTTGCGAATCGCGCTTCTCCTCCGGCGCAACAACCGAAGTGCACTCCCCGTGTGCGACTTATTCCTTGCGCTGCATTCCCGTAACCAGACAACGTGAGTTCGGGACGCACCTGCTTGGCAAGGATCGTGTCGGCCGTTGCGAACGCCCGGTCGGAAGCGGCGGAATTTCCTATGGCGCTGTAAAAGAGCGCTAGCCGCGCATCGCTCATCAGAGCGGCGCCGATATCGCGCGAGTTCCAATAAGTACCATTCTTCACCAGGCCTATCTTGGGATTTCCGTAAATGTCGCTGGCGCCATCTTCGATAGCGTCCTTCGCAAACTCATCGCCCGTCACAAAATAATAATCGATCATGCCATACCAGTGCGCGTGCTGGACATCGATCCAGTTTCGGCCGCAGGCTTTTTCTCCCGCATCGCAATCGATGTCGTTGTTTGACGAACGCACATTGCCTGGAAATCCGTCAACCGTTAGGACTGAAGCGGAATCGGAAATATCGCGCCAATGAAACCTTTCGGCGCCGTTGTAATCAGAACGCGGAAACACTTGCTCGATTTGAAACGAATAAAAGTGTGATGCGTCGAGGTAGCGGCCGACAAAGCCCCGTTGCAACCACAACATCAAGTCGGCCCAACGCATCTCTTCCTGATTACCGCCGCCGCCGCTGGCCCATGCGTAGGTGCGATAAACTTTGGGAGCTGAATTATCCTCAATGCAGCACTTCACTCCGAGCGAGCGGTAATAATTGTCTTCTTCCTTCGGTTCCAGAAGCGGATAGAAGAGCGCACCGGAATCATTGTACGAAGAGACGTGTGCCCGAGCGACCAGCGGAGCTTGGAATTTCTGAAACTCAGCGGCAGGGTCCGGCAACTTGGAGCCGTGAAAGTTGAGAAATAAAGTGTGCAGCGAATACTGCGGCCACGATTGGAAATATTGCTGTCCGCCTTCACCAAACTGTGATTGATTTGGCCAAATTCCAATTCGCACCTCGGCGCCTCCGGCCGTAAATGCAAGCGACTTTGGCCAGTAGGCGGCCAGTTGATTCACGCCAATTTCTATTCCGGCGCCGGTGGAATCCTCCAGGTCAGCCCAGCCCTCCGGATATTGTGCGCGGTCGCCGCTGGCCATCACCTCGTTTCCGCGTACGACTTTGTAACCTTCTTGCGCATAAGACCAAGTCGATTGGCAGCTTTGCGCCTTAATCAGCTTGCGTGCGACGTAAGATCGAGGCGCGAATCGCGCGCGTGCGTCCGGTGTAACCCATCCGCAATCTTCCATCTTGTTGGAATAGCCTTGAAATAGAAAAGCATCTTGATTGGCCGGCACCGCGCCTTTCGCCGGGCTGTGCGAAGTTCCAATCGCGAACGAACGATTGTCTCCCAGCGTCGGCGTGACCCGAACTTCATACGCGGCGAATCCCTTGTACGCAGTCGCAAACGTGTTGGAGCTGCCGTAGTCCGCATTTTGCAGAGAACTGACAATCTTCACGGAGCTCTTGTTCTTGTAAAAATGGAGACGGACGGTGAACCGCATGTAAGCGTGGCCGTCGGAATCAAAATGCTGCCCAGTAGCTTTGATCACAGCGCGGACTGGGCCATTTTCTTCGATCACGACTTTGGAAGCTGGATCATTTGAGCTCGAATAAACTGTGGAACATGGACAGACAGTCAACCCTGGCGACGGTCCCACCACTACTAGTCCCGCGCTGGTCCCGGACGCGACTATAGATTTACCGTTTACGACGGCTTGATCGATCAAATTGAAATTGCTTTTTCTCAACACGAAGCTAGCCGCGCCGGTATTAACGGCGATGGTCTTTCCGCCGTCGACGGCCAGATCGGCGCCGCCAAAATTTCCCGAACCATTCGTTAACGCAACCCGAGTGTTTTGACCTCCGGCAGTTACGTCAGCCAGGGTGTCCACCAGAATCCATTTAACGTTTCCCGAAGGCCAGCGGCCAAGCACGCGGAATTGTCCGGCGGATGTTCCGGCGAGTCCCAGTTGAGTGGCGTCGCGAATTGCGGCTGAATCAGCGAGGGGAATTCCGACGGTCACGGGATCTTGAGAGCGCGGTACGGCGGATGTTCCCGGCACGCGGCTTTCCTGGACGATTAGCGGAATATTCATCTGCGCGTCCGCGATCGCGGGAGCGCTCAGGTAAGCAACTATAGAGATGAGAATCGGAACAACCAGTAAGTTCGCCCGAAGCAATTTCATTGTGAAGTTTCAAGCTGCCAGTTTGCAGATGGGCGAGCCAAATCTCCTAAGGTTTGGTGGTTACTGCCACAGACGCGGCCGCCTTCGGTTCGCGGTGGGCCAGTTTCAACTGACCGGCAGAAGCGTCGTAATAAGAAATGTATGGCTGATTATTGAGATCCAGGGCCAACGATGGGTAGAGGCCGACTTTGCCTTGATTGTCGACAATTTCAACGTTCCAACCTTTATCGTCCTTCTCGGCATATTTTAGAGCGCCAAGGCCGCCGTCGTAGAAAGCAACGTGCGGGACGTTCTGGCTATCGACCTTGAGAGAAACGCGATCGGCGTAGGAAGGAACATCGACGAGCTGATCCACAACTTCGGTTTTCCAGATCTTTCCGTTCCAACGCGTAAGCTTCACGGTGCGTTTGCTCATGTCAAAATATGCAATCGCAGGATTCCCTGATGGATCCAAGGCGATACTATTGCCAATTCCCAGGTAGGAATTCTCTGCGTGATGTGAATCCGGAACCAGATTGTCCCAGACAGACCCGTCGAAGTATGTATAGCGCAGATCGCCTATGCCTTGGTCCGAGTAAGCGATATGTGGATTCCCGGATGAATCGATGGCGATCGAACTGAATTTGCCTCGGGTAATGTGATGGTCAAGAGTTTGGACATACCATGTCTTGCCATCGAAATAGGCATACTTCAAGAGAAGTGCGTAGTGGCCTTCGGGAGTTTCCTCTTGATAGTAGCTGATGCGCGGATTTCCGGAAGCGTCGAGACCGATCGAGGTCATGTGGTTCGTGCGCGTCGCGTCGATAACTTCCTTGGTCCAACGTGTTCCGTCCCAATACGCGTAATGCAGTCCGCTCAGGAAGAGAGAATTGTAGGCAAAATGTGGTCTGTCCTTTGAATCAACCACCAAGGAAATAAACGTGCCGCCTTGGGGATCCACCGTCATTTTGTACCATTGCTTGTCGTGGGCTCCGCGATAGGCGTAACGCAAGGCATTCTTGGTCTGGTTGTAGCCGATGTGGAGATCTCCGTCGTGGTCGATAGCCAAGGCGGTAAAGCTGCCGACGTCGTGGCCGCTTCCATCGTCCACAACTTCGATGTGCCATTGCTCTTGCGCGCGCATGGCCGGGGCCAAATACAACAGTGCCACAAGTGCGAGCAGAAAAATCGGAAGTCTCGCTCGCGGGCGTCTGGATTCTGTTTTTAGTTTTATGTTTGCGACTATCATTTACCGCGCTCCCCTAGATAACGCTGCGACTGCTTGTTTCGTGATCGTCGGCAGCATCCCTGTGAAAAAATAACGGACAAAAGGCCACGGGTCATGCCAGGAAAAAATACCGTAGGTGCGAGGACCCGAAAGCTGACTAGATAACATCCCCGGCTTGAGGCTTCGGTGATAGATACCTTGGAGAATGTAGCTGAGCATAGCGTCTTCTGCGATCCAGGTAGCGCGAACGGTACGGGTTGTTACAGGCGCCACTTCCATTCCGATAGAGTCGCAATAAGCGGTCCAACTGAGATTCAGTCCGCTTGCCCGGCTCAGTGCGTGCTGGTCCCAATGACGCGTATTCATCTCAATCAATAAAAGCTTTCCAGTGCGCGGATCGCGTTTATATTCAACTTCGGCCATGCCGCGGTAGCCCAGGGCCTTCCACAATTGTATCGTGGGCTCGAGAACATCTGGAATGTCCTCGCTGCGGACAATGCATCCGGTGCCGAAGTCATCCGGGGCCTGGACAATCTTTCTTGCGGTGAAATATGCGAGCGGCTCGGAATTTTTGCCTACGTAGGCGCCGACGATTACGATGTTGTCAGTACCGCCGGGGATCCACTCTTGAACCAAAATTTCCGGATGCGCAACGCTTACGCGCGCATATTCTTTTTCCAACTCTTCCGGCGTGCTAACCAGGAAAGCTTTGCGTCCGCCGACCTGTTCCCAGTTGTTGCTTTCGCGCCAATGATGCGAGCTGACTGGTTTGACCACGCAGGGAAATCCGACTTCTTCAGTGACCCGCGGCAGCTCTTCCCGAGAGCCCAGGGCGAGAGTCCGCGGTACACCTAAACCTGCTTGCTGCGCCGCGCGGGCCAGGATGTTTTTGTTTACGCAACGTTGCAGGCATTCCGCAGAAGGTATCGCCAGTCGATAGTGCTGTTGGAGTTCAGTCCGGTGGCGATCGAGAAAAAGTACGTCGAGATCTCGCGTAGGAAATATTACAGCGCCATGCAACTCCGGAGCCACCGCAATTAAGAAGCGGAGCAATTCGTCCGAGTCCTCTTGAGAATTTGGCGCGGAGCGGACCTCGCAAAATCGCGTAAAGTTTCCATAGATGTTCGGATGAGCAGAAAGTCCGATAACTCTGACGCCGCGTCCCACCATATCTCGCGCGATAGCGAGGCCGCTGTAGAAAAGATTCATGATGATGACGGCGGGCAGTTTGCCGGAAGTAGAAGTAACCGGAGCAAAAGGCGCGTGATTGTCCGTGGACAGGCTGCGCGCGTGTCGTTCTTCGGTCATCGGCAACTCAAGCTGCTCCGCGCTATCTGATCGCCCGGTCATTCAATCTCCGACATTTGCTTGTTCAAGACGCCTCAACGTGAATTTTTTCGCCTGCATGTAAACCCGCCAGGCGATACCAATCGAGCTTCATCGCCATTTTTGCCAAGTCGGAATCCCAGGCATTCGAGCGCGGGCTGAAGCGTTTCAAATCGTAAAGATCGTCACCGGGGCGATTGAATCCCCAAACGGTAGTGACCGCAGAGGAGAATCCCGCTCGTTGAACGATCTTTTTAGCTTCGTCGCTAACGTCAGATGGCTGGCCGAAAGGATAAGCAAAGTGACGCACCGGCAGGTCCAGGGCTTCTTCAATTTTATTCTTGGAGCCCACAATTTCCGCTTCCAGACGAGCGCCGTTCGTTCGAGAAAGCGCGGGGTGAGATATGGTGTGCGCGCCAAATGTGATTTTCTGTTTGCTCATCTGCTTGATTTCATCCCAGCTCAGCATCGGATTTGGAACGGAGAGTCCGGCGGAAACTCCCAATTCCTCAAAGACCCTGGGGATAAATGTGCGTCGCTTTTCATCGTCAATTGTTCGCAGCCACGCGAGAGTTTTTCCCATCGCTTGCAGCACTTCCGGCCGCTGGCCCAGAGCGGCTTCGGGTCCTCCTACATCGGCAAGGGAGAATCGGGGGCGTGTAGTCAATTTGAAGCCCCAACTAATCTGGTCGTACCAAGGCAGCTCGCCCGATTCGATGTAGCCCGTTGCCAGAAAAATCGTCGCGGGCATTTCCAGTTTGTTAAGCACAGGGAACGCTTTAAGAAAGTTGTCTCGGTAGCCGTCGTCAAACGTAATGGCTACGGAGTACTTTTCGCCGCTCTCTGCATATGAGCCGCTCGCCACTTCGTCCAGACTTATGATCGGAAAGTGTTGCTTTAGAAATTCCATTTGCTTGCGGAAGACCGCTACCGGGACCGAAGGGAGAAACGGATCGTAATCGTCGTTCACGCGATGGAAAATAAATATTTGACAGATGGGAGTTTTGCGGCGATTCAGCCTTGTGCGCGCCAAATCGAGCTCATACCGGGAGGCGAAGGCTCGTCCCATCGAGCCAAGAGCCGTCGAAGCGTAGAGGGAAGTCATAACACGGCGACCGAGCGAACTGCGGTGGCCGTTCGTCGCTACGGCGAGCGCAGGAGGCCTCTGGCTGGTATGCGCGTCTTTGCGTTCCTTGCGCCAAGCGAGAATGCTTTCCGGGAGCGCCGCGCGGATCGCTTCTTTCGATTTCTCGATCGCTTGTGCCTCTCCGAACGAAACCCAGGCAGCGGGCCATGCGGGCGAAAGCGTCAAACGCACACTCTGTTTAAGTTGGCCGCCCCATTCGAATTTGTAGGCGGAACTGCCGGCGAGGAAGTCGTATTCGGCGAGGCCAGACTCAATCCAATGGCGCATTAACGAGCCTCGCAAAGCCATGCCTGGACGAAGCGCAGCGAATTCAGGATCGTAGCCTTCCTGCAGCAGAAAAAACCGATTGTCGTAGCGAAAACCGTACTGCATCGCCAGCGGCCGCTCGCCCCAATCCAGCCGATGAAAAGCGAGCCAGCCTTTGCCGAGGGCGGCTTTAGACATGTCGCGATAAAAGTTCTGCTTCGCGGTTTCGCCAAATACACCCGGCATGTCCTTGGATTGCCACCGGCGCGTGTGCAGATCGAAAAGAATCGGAAGCCAACGTTCGATGTCCGCAGAGGCTTCGCATTGGACGGGCGTCGCGCCAATTTTCTCGTCGTAATAATTCATGGTGGAGCGGACTTGCGTACGGAAACGAGGCTTCAGCAATTTTAGGTATTGGTTCCAATCGCCCGGAAGCGCCAAGGTAGCGCAGGGAATCGGTTCGGAAGAAAATCTCCAAGCCTTCTCGCGCACGTGCGCCATCAGCGCTTTCAGGCACGGAGAATTCTCCGGCGTTCCGTGGAACTCCAGGCAATCCCAACGATTGCGTTGCGATTCGAGGAATCGAACGAACTCGCCTACGATTTCATTTTCCCGGCCGTTGCGCACGATGCAATCCAGATAATCAGAATCGCGCGAACCATCACCGATCAGTTTCAGGCATTTCCAATTTCTGCCCCAGCGCGCCAGTTTGTCCAGGTAAAACGGCGCGATGCCTTTGAGTTCAGCGCCTTCCCATGCGCTTAAGACGAAAAGCGGGCGCTGCAAACCGTAATTTTTCCACCACGCATCCATCCATTCCCAGGTCAGAAATATCGTGTTGCCGGCGCTGTTCGCTAAGAGATCGTTCCATTTTTCGGAAAGATAGCGGACATCGTCCCACGTTTCGTGGAGGAGGATTCTCATAAAGCTTTTCCCTCCACGTGGTGGCGATGCCAGAGCTCCAATACGAGGAAGGGCCAGAGGATATCGCCGTAGTAGGGTGTCTCGTCGTGATCCATCGCCGTAAAAGTCTTTTCGATAAAGTCGCGTTGGAAGTAACCGCGCTGGTAGGTCCGAGGATCGTGCAGAACGTCCTGAGCCATGCCACGCATCTTCGCGTCGGTCTTCAGCCACATGCCCATAGGCAAGCCAAAGCCATGCTTTTTCTTTTCAAGGATCGCTTTCGGGAGTAGATGGCGAGTGGCTTGCTTGAACAAAAAGCGCTTCTCGAGCCCCTTCACTTTTAGCGCGACGGGGATACGTCCGGAAAACTCCGCAAGAGGATGGTCCAGATATGGAAAGCGAACATTTACACCCGCCAACTCGGCAGTACGCGCCACTTTCGGCAAATCGTTGTCACCCAGAGTCATTTTAACGTCGAGGTACATCAGACGATTCAGCTCCGCGCGTGCTGGAGCAGCCTTATAGTGCGAGCGCGCAATCGCCAGCAGATCGCTGTGGCCATTGCGAAAGGGCATCGCAGTTCCAAGAATATTTTCCGGCGAAAAGTGTTGCAGCATCGACCAGCGGAAATAGCGATCCGGATTCGGGGTGTTGGAGACTTCAATGTATCTGCGGAGCTTGCCTGCCAGTCCGGCGCCATCCAGAGAAACATGGGACATTACCGGTTCAATCAAACTTCGGCGAAACGCGCCTGGAATTTTCTCGTAGAACCCGTAAATTTGCTCCGTTCGATAGCGCTCGTTGCCGCCGAAGAGTTCATCGCCACCGTCCCCGGCCAGCATAATTTCAATTCCTCGGTCGCGCGCGAGCAACTGGCAGTGGTAGGTGGGAATGGAAGAAGAGTTGGCGAAAGGTTCATCGTAGAGGGCAATCATTTTCGGAAGAATCCGAAACGCGTCATCGGGTCCTAGCCGCGAAACGATGAGCTCCGATCCAAAGTGTTTTGCCGCGATCTGGGCATATTCGAGCTCATTGAACCGCTCTTCGGCAAACCCGATGGTGAGGCTGGTTACCGGGCTCTTTTTGATTCGCGTTAGTAGGCCGACGACGGAACTGCTATCAGTACCGCCGCTCAAAAAACATCCAAGATGAGAATCGTTTGCGTCATGCGAACTGATGCTTACAGCTTCTTCCATTCGCCCTAGAAGCTCTCTAGCGAGTTGTTCAGTCGGACCGTTGGCGTTCTCGGGATAGTTCATCTCCCAATAGTTTTGGGTTTTCGCGGAGCCCTCCTTCCAAATCAAACAAGTCGCAGGCTGTAACTTGCGGATGCCCTCGAAGGCTGAAAGCGGAGCAGGGACAGCGGTGAAATTCAGATACTGAACGAGCGCTCCCATACTTACTGTCTTCGCGACACGTCCGCTTGCCAGAATTCCGCGAGGTTGCGAAGCGAATACCATCTCTTCGCGAGTGGCGGAATAGCAAAGCGGCTTAACTCCGAAACGATCTGTAGCGAGGAAGAGAATCTCGGAACGCAAATCCCAGATTGCGAGCGCAAAAACTCCCCGAAGATCGTTCAGGAACTCCTGGCCATGTTGAAGGTAAAGGCTTCCCAACAGACAGGCCAGATTTGCATCGGTGGGAACGTCCTTTAGGGTTCTCTTAAGACTTTCCTGGTTGTAAATGTCGGCGTCGCAAGAGACAGCGATTTGCGGGGACGTCCATATACTGGTGGTGGCAATAGGGGAAGTGAAGCCGAAACCGAACTTAGACTCAACTTTCCCGCCGCTCTGCCAATCCGGCTGCACTGCGAGGGCCGACACCATGCCCTCGATTTCCGGCGCGCTCACCGGCTTTGCTTCCTGATTCACCGCGATTCCGCAAATTGCCATCTTCCTCTCTGTTCCGTATTTCCGCCGGGGCGTTCGCCGAAGTCTATCCTTGCACCCGTTGCCACAATGGCATGCCGGCTTCGGACTGTACGGCCAGTTCCAGCGTGCGCGCCGCCAGAATTCTTCGCCGAGTAACCACACCTAAGCCTGCGGCGATAGCAATCAACTGATACATCAAGTCAAAGTCCTGCCGGTTGATGAACATGTTCGGCACCAGATAAACAATTAGCGTCGACATCACGATCAGGCAATATATTCCAAGATGTTCCGTATCCGGAATATTCCGAGCTCTTAACCAAAGCAGATACATCCGGCCTATCGCGGCAAAAATCATCCCAAGAAAAAGAGCGCAGCCGGGAATTCCGGTTTCCGCCAACATATCGAATGCGGCGTTGTGGGTCACGCGAGGGTGATCGTCCGAATACATCGGAAAAGCCAGCATAAAGTTCCTTGGTCCCACGCCGAGCAAAGGATGCGCCTTGGTCATTTTGATTGCGGCGGACCAGGCCTGCAGCCTTCCGATGGTCGACGCATCGTCTTCAGTCGCCGTTGGAATCGTGCGATAACGGTCGAGCGCCCCTTGAGGTCCAAAGACAACTAGAATCAGTGCGGCGAGCACGAGACCGATCGACAGTACTAACTTTCGTTTAGAAAACGCGGTCATTAGCAGCCCGACCATGATCAGTCCGAGCAACCCAGATCGTGACCGTGTTCCGATTACTACTATAGCCGACCCGGCCGCCATCACTCGAAATGCGATGCGAACCAATCTGTTTGTTTCGTCTTTAGCCAGCAACAACAGAATCGGAATACCCATGTTGAGCGCGAGCGCATATTCATTCTGCTCTGCCATCATTCCGCCGGGCCCTTGCATGCTGTACTGAAACCCGGTAATTACGGCGTCAAAAGCGCCTTTGAATCCGAGCAGGCCTAGAGAGATCGCGAGCACATAGAGCATCTGCTTCACGCGTTTTTCCGAGTTGGCCATTGCCGCGGTCAGGAAGGCCATGATAAAGCCTCGGGTATAGTCCCAGAGCTTCGGATAAGCCAAGGATGTGTCAAACGCCTTCAAAGAAGCCAGCGCCAACCAGACCCACAACGCCAAGAGTATAGTCATCCCACTTAAGCGAGGGGGCGACTGCTGCAATTCAAAAATCAGGTATCCAAACAGAGTCGCACCGGCAACAACTGCAAGGTAACCAAACTGGAATTCCGGCCACACGAAATCGCCCGGACGTCCGAACGAAAGCCACAAATAGATCAAAACACCGTAGAACGGTCGGAAAAACGCGATGGGGACGGCCACGATAATAATGATGTAGAGTAAGATCGCACGAAGCATCGACGGATCACTTAGCTGGTCAATTCAATTTTCTTGCCAGCGTCTCCTAGCGTTTTTGCGCTTTAATCGGCGCGAATTCTTCTCGCGCGGTAGTTACAGCGAATTCATCCGCAACAGGCGCCACCCTATTCTCACTTTGCTGTCGCGGTAAAACGACTCGTCGCAGGATGCTTTCCAGCCGATCTCCCCATCCCAGGCGGTTGTAGTACTCAAGCAAAGTGTGACGTATTGTCGGCTGCGTTGCCGGAAGTTCTCGCCGCAATTGCCCAATTAGAAAATTTGCGATTTGCTTTAGGTCGTCTTCCACATGGATTGCCGGCAACAGATCCTCCGGCAGCGCTTTTGCGGCAACACCACTCGCGACAACCGGAACACCCATCGCCATGGCCTCGAGGATCTTGTTTTGTACGCCGCGTGCGACACGCAAAGGCGCCACGGCCGCCGACGCGCCAAGCAGATAAGGGCGCATGTCCGATACGGTTCCGGTCACAATAACCGCCGGGTCACGGGCGATTCGAAGTATCTCGCGCGATGGATTGCGTCCTGCAATCACAAATCGCGCGTTTGGCACCTGCTGTCGAATGCGCGCGAAGACGTTTTGATAAAAAAATGTGACCGCATCAATATTGGGGAAGTAGTCCATGGAGCCGGTAAAAATAACGTAAGGCTGGAGCGCGGCAATTTCCGGTGTAACCTCGATTCCGGCTGGATTGAAATAGTTTGTGTCCAGGTGGTTTTCGAGCGCCTCGATTCTCTCGTGGGGCAAGTTCCGCTTCAGGATTTCAACTTCCGCACCGGTGCAGAGCAGCGTCATGGAAAACTTCCGTGTCCAGTGCTCCTCGCACTTGGCAAGTTTTTTGCCCTCGGCAAGCCACAGCCATGATGACGGAGCTGGCGTATGTTGGGCGTACTGCGTCCATTTGTCAGAATCCACATCTACCATGTCGAGTATGACCGGGGCCGATGCGCTTTCTACATAAGGCGCCATCGACGAACTGAAGACAAAGATGAGGTCGTAATTTCGTGCGGCCAAAGCTTCGCGAACATGGCGGGCCATGGTTGGTGAATGATAAAACGCAGTCGTAAAAGGACGCCCCATGGCGGCCGCGAAGGTCGCCTGCGCTCGGCTGCGCAACCAGGAAAGTTCTTCAGCGTACACTTCGCGACAATAACGCTGGACCTGGGGAATGTACTGCCGATCTTCGGGCTGATCGTAAAAGCAAAACAGATCCACTTCGTGATGCTGGGCCAGACCTTCCAGTTCGCGGAACGAACGTATCTTGTCCCCCTTGTCGGGAGGGTAAGGTAGGCGATGAGCTAGAAAGAGGATGCGCATAATAGAATCTATCCCTTGTCTACGGAAACATGCGGACTAAGGGAGGCCCCAAAGCTTTTGTCAGCGAAAGCGGCATACGCTTCCAAATTTCCGTGGCTAGCTTAAACTTTGGATTAACCGGGGAAAAGTTGGGCAGGCTCTTCCGGCGCACGAGATAAAATTGATAGGGAAGAGGTCTCTCGGTCATGTTCCATTGAGTCTTGAAAAAGTAAGAGCCTGTTCCCAGCTTGCTTCGGCCAAAGTCGAAAGTGCGCAAGCCCCGCTCGCAGGAAGTGCGTAATAATTCCCAAAACATGAAATTGTTGGTGCCGAACTGCCGGCTTTCCATCAAAGAGCCAGCGTAGTACGGCAAGATTGCATCGCGGAAATAAAAACTTAAAACGCCGGCCATGGGCTTCGATGCGTGCGAGATAACCGTCACAGTCGCTGCGTCGCCAAACTCTTCCAATAAAATCTTGAAGAAACTTTTCGAGAATACCGGTGTTCCGAGGTTTCGGACGCTATGCGCGTAGAGATCGTGAAAGGAGTCAATCTGCGCATTGCTGGTGCTGGCGACCAGGCCACTCTTTTGGCCCTTTCGAATCATGTAGCGCGTGTCTTTAGGAAAACCCTTCATCAACTTTTCAGGATCGCGAGGGAGTTGCTGTTCGAAGGTTACGTAAAGCTCTTTAGTCAGGAAGCCATCACCAAACAACTTGAAGGGCTCGCGCAGTTCCAGATAATCCACTCCTTCTTTCGTCGCCATGGCACATGCTGCTTGCCGCAGTTCGAAACTCGCCACCGGATCAGAGGCGCAGATTCCACCGTAAACCGCGAACGGCGTAGAGATCAAAGTGCGGCCCTGAATCATGTTCGACGACAAAAATAAAGGCAGAATGCCGCGAATTTGACCATTTTCTTCGGCAAGCAAGTAGCGGGACTCGAAGCCAAAAGCTCTTTCTATCGCGCGTTTCCAGGCCGTGGAATGAAACAAGGTGGCCTCGGAATGACCAAAAACAAAGGCGTCCCAAGCTGATTTCCAATCGTCATGGTAGGGCACGATTTTCATTTGGCTCATCGGAATGGAATCCACGCCGGCGCTTCCTGGTGATAGATGGGTAGCTTGCAATTGACGATCCCTATGAAGTCTCAGCGCTGCGATCTACTTCAGATTTCCGGAACGAACGCGGTAGTAATCGTAGTCGTACTTGTAGATCTCGAAGGCGTTGTTGATCACTATGCCGAGGAACTTTTTAGGGTCCAGCCGCAGGACCGCCCTCTTGAGTGCGTCTCTGTGCGTTTGCCGCATTTGCACAACAAACAGGAAGGCATCGCAATGCGCCGCCAAGAGTTCGAGATCAGCCACCGGCGCTGACGCGGGAAGCGAGTCCACAATGATCAAATCGAATTTCTGCTTAGCCTGCTCGATAAACTCAGACCAGCGCGGACTCTCCAAAATTTGAGGAAGGGTGTTCTGCGCGATAAGCCCTGTAGGAGCAATCGACAGGGACGAAAAGCCGGTAGGATGGACTACAGCTTCGAACGGCTTTCTGCCCTGCAAAAATTCTCCAAGCCCCGGCAGTTGTTTCAGCTTAAGTAGTCGAGTTGCGGCACCGGCTCGAAGGTCGGCGTCAACTAAGAGCACGCGTTTCGTACCTATTTGACCGAGACTCAACGCGAGATTCGCGGCGACCAGCGTCTTGCCATCTCCTGCTTCGGCGCTGGTAATGACGATCGACTGAATCCCGGTCTTACTGTGCACGCTTAGCAGCCGAGACCTTAGAATACTGAAAGATTCCGAAGCCATTTGGTTCGCATGGTCCAACACCAATGGGAAGTTCGGATCTGCTTGAAATTTTGCGCCGCCGGAGCCGGACGACTTGATTCCCCGTGCACCGTCCGGACCACCATTCTTGTCTTCTAGCGCGGTTATTTTTAACTTTGTTTGAGACTCCACGGTATTCTCCAAAAGCGTTTTGGCGCCTTCCATCGATTTGTCCGCTAGCGCCATGTCATAACCAGGAGCACGGAATATACTGCCGCCAAAGCGGTGCTTCCCATCCAAGCAAGAATTGTGCGTATCCGTTCGCGACGGCTGCCCCCTTGGGTAGGCAACCAGGGAACTTCACCAAAAATCGGCGCATTCAATTCGCCAACTACTTCGCGCTCGGTTTTTACGGACGGATCCAGGATTTCCAAGCCGAAAGCGCCGACCAAACCAATAACCAACCCCGCAGCCAGGCCCATCAGATTAATGATCGGGCGGTCTGGGCTGCTCGGTTTATAAGGCACTTGCGCTGGATCAAGCACCTCAAAGCGTTCGCCCTTTTGACGTATTTCCAGATCCGCGGCCATGTTGGCCGAGAAGTTCCGGTCGACCAGATGCTTATAATGGTCTTGCGCCGCTTCGTAGTCCCGCATGACAGCGCTTACTTGTTGTTGGAAGACAGGGATCTGAGCAAGCATAGCCTGGTGGTGTTGAATCTGCTGCTCAATTTGCAGCTCAAGACGTTTGTGCTCTTGGATTGCATCTTCCAATTTTGCGATCTGACTTTGTACCACCGGATTGCGAGATTTCTCGGGCAGCGGTTTAATCTGCGCCTTTCGGGCTACCTCATCCTGCTTTGCTTTATCGATTCGATCCGTGAGGTCGTGGATTTGCATTGTCTTTTTCACGATGTCCGGATAGCCGACGCCATATCGCTGGCGAAGTTGTTCCACTTCACCTTCCAACTGAGATCTCTCGGTTTCCATGCCGGTAATCTGCGGGTTATCTTGGGTGTCGAGATTTACGACAGAAGGGCCTTCGCCCAAGAGCGACTGGAAATATACTTTCTGCTGTTCCGCCTGATTCACAGCGTCGCGCTCGTTTTGGAGGCTGAGTTGCAGCGACGATAAAGCTTGCACGTGCATGGGTTCCGATTCTGGAAGCACGTCCACATACTTCGTCTTCAGCTCGGTGATCTTGTCTTCCTTCAACTTCAAATCTTTTTGCGCGTCTTCCATTTCCTTTTGCAGGAAGTCCGCAGTCCCCATAACGGTCTGCTCCCTGTTCTTAATATTGTCTTCTATAAACAAGGAGGCGAGCCGGTTGGTCACTTGAGCTGCTACGGCGGGGTTCGAGTTTACGTAGGAGACTGTAAACGCCTCCATGCCCTTCTCGGCATGAGCGGATGCGGCGACGCCCACGGTTATCTGGTTTCTCATGTTTTCAACGATCTCGTCTTGGGACTCTTTCTTCTTCAATTCTTTGTATAAACCCATTTCATCGACGATTTGACCAAGCCGCGTGGCGGACAGAATCTGCTGGCGCAAGGTGCCGAGCCGGTCGCCCGCATTGGTTGTAACAGTGGGATTTACGTAATAATCCGGAACTTTTTGCGGATCCACGAGAATGACGGTAGTAGCCCGATAGGAGTTCGGCAAAAAATACGCCACTACCGCTGTCAACACCGCAATCGTGAATGTGGTGATGATGATGAACCACTTGCGGCGCAAAAACATCGCTCCGTAATCCCGCAGCGTGTAATATTCAAGTCCGGAAAGATTTAGATTATCTTGAGAATCGCTCATTGCAACCTCGCATAAAAATTGCCTAACATCCAACCATTGCCGTCACACTAATCTTCTAATTCGTCATCGATGCCAACAGTTTCTTTGCGTCTTCTGCGTTCGGAAAGTCCGGCTGAACTTTCAATGCCAGCAGAAGCGACCGCTTGGCCTCGGGCTTTTCGCCGGCGTAACTGTAAGCGACTCCCAAGTGGTAGTTGAAGCTGGCGTTATCCGGTTCTTTTTGCACGCAGTCTCGTAGTAGCTGAATCGCGGTCGGGTAATTCTGTTTCTTTACCAGTATCCAGGCCAGGGTATCGGAGACGTCGGGATTCTCGGGCACCGCTTCCTTGGCTTCCTGCGCGAGCCGCAATGCCAGATCAATGTTACCGCCGTGTTCGGCGTAGACTGAAGCGAGATTGTTCTTCGCTAGGGCACTTCCCGGATCCAATTGTAGCGCCTTCGAATAATAATTCTCAGCTGCAGTCCAGTTTCCCTTCATCTCCGAAAGTTGTCCGAGCCGGATCTGCGCTTTCGTCAGTTGCGGGTCGCTCTGCGCAAGCTTGGAAAGGATTTCGATCGCCTGATCGATTTTTCCCTGCTTCATTTTAACTTCGCTCCAGAGAATTTGGGATTCCGGAAGTTTTGGATCCAACTGAAGTGCCTTCTGAAACGATCGCTCGGCGTCATCGTAGTGTCCGGCCATTCCCTGAAGCTGCCCAAGGGTTTCGTAACCGGGAGCCCAGTTCGGATTGGAGCGCACATATCCTTGCACTTCGGCGATGCCGCCGTCGGCGCTCTTCAAAGAAATCTTGGACGCGCCTAGCAAAAACAGAGCCTGTTGCGAATTAGGCTCGTACTTTAAGGATTCCTTAGCAAAGGTGTATGAATCTTCAAAGCGCATTTGACGATATTTTGCCCATGCCAGCGTGCGATAGGTCAGGGCGAGTTGGGGTGGCGCGCGGAATTCATCAATCAACGGCCGCGTTTCTTTCTCGGCCTCGTCGTATCGGTCCTGCAGCACGAGCGCTTGCGATCGGAAGAGGTAGGGTTCAATCACTTGCGATTTATTTTCCACGGCCTTCTGGACGGCTGCGATGGCTTTTTCGGGCTTTTCCTCATTTATCGCTATCTGGGCCAAGACCAACCGCGGGGCCAGAAATTCCGGCTCCAGCTGAGCTGCACTGTTGAGAGCATTCTGCGCGAGATCCCACTTTCCCTGGTGTATATAGGCTAACCCGAGATAGTACTGGTCCATCGCGGATTGCGGCTGTAGCTGCGTCGCACGTTGGATGTCCCGAATGCCATCGTCTACCTGACCCTCTTCCACACGCAGACGGCCGCGGAACACCAGTACATTCGGGTCATTTGGATTTTTTTTGCTTACTTCTTCAATTAATTGCTTGGCCTCCGGAATTTTGCCTTTTTCAAGATAGACAGCGGCCAGCTGAAGCGCATTTACCGTGTCATCCGGATATTTCTTTACGATCCCTTGGAATTCCTTCTCGGCATCCTGGGCGTTTCCGGTCGCGACGTAGTAACGGGCGAGCACTCCGCGGTTCGCCGGATCGCTTTGGCCGAGATCTCTGATCTGGCGCAGGAGGTCTTCAACTTCCTTGCCGCGGTTCTGCGACAGCAGCGACCAAACCAATAAGTAGCGAGCTTGGATGTTGTTCGGGTTACGCGCCAGAGCTTGCCGGATGACTTTTTCCGCGTTTGCGGCATCGCCTCGCTGGTTCATCAAAGCAGCCAACGCCGCAACCGGCGGGATGTCGTCAGGTTTGTATTCGATCGCTTTCAAAAGGCTGGCCTCACCCTCGGCGCTCTTGTGATCGGACACCTGAACAACGGCCTTCAAATACCAAGCCCTGCCATTATTCGGGTCAATTTGCAATATTTTGTCGATGGTGGTGTTTGCGACCTTGGCATCGTGATTCACCAACGCGATTTCGGCTAAGATAAGCAGCGCCTCGGTGTCGTCAGGGTGTTGCCTAAGCAAAGCTTCGGCCATCTGTTGCGCATCTGGAAGCCGATGCAATCTCAACATCAGATCGGCCAACATTTCCTGAGCCTGAATGTTGTCAGGATTATTCTTGGTCACGTTCTTCAGCTGCTGATTTGCGCTAACGTAGTCGTGGCGACCGATAAAGATTTTAGCGAGCGCGATGTGCGCCGCTGGGGCTTTGGGATCCAGCTGTATGGCCCGCCGATATTCCAAGATGGCTTCGTTGATCTTACCGGCCTCAACCCAATGATCTGCCTGCTCGAGGTGACGCGCCGCCTTTTGCTGAGAGCTGGCGCAGCCGTTAAGTCCCGCCACCCCAACCATCAGGAGAAGCGCGCTCAGACAAAGGTGCTTCGGACTAAACGCTCTTTGTCTTTCGAAGAAAACGGTCACTGCAAGCCTCACGTCGAGCAAGAGTTGTGGTTCTATGCCTCTTAAAGCAACCAGCCTTCCACCGTGGATCCTTATCCGAATTCAGTTACTGTCCGCAACCTGCTGATAAAACACAACATAGCAATGGGCCAAGCCTGCAAATATAGTCGTCCGGGCACAACCTAGGGGCGCACCGGAAATACTTTTCACATTCGAAGGCCCTGACCTCACATACGTACTATGACTATAGTACAAATTCAGCGAGCGCCTTTGCCGGCAAAAACCACTTGAACCGTCTGAAAGACGATCAGCAGGTCCAGGAAAAGGGACAAGTGCTTGATGTAGAACAGTTCGTATTCCAGTTTGGTCTTGGCATCCTCGACCGACGAGCCGTACTGATACTTGATTTGCGCCCAACCCGTTAAACCTGGACGGACCGTATGGCGCTCGTGGTAAAACGGGATTTGTTCCCCAAGCATTCCGACGAATTCGGGCCTTTCCGGGCGCGGGCCCACCACACTCATGTCGCCGCGAAGAATATTTACCATCTGCGGAATTTCATCCAGACGATAACGGCGCAGGATTTTGCCCACACGGGTGACTCGAGCGTCGTCATGAGTAGCCCACACCGCTCCGCCTTCTTCGGCATCATTCTTCATGGAGCGAAACTTAAGAATCGAAAAGGTGCGCCCATGGAGCCCTACGCGCTCTTGACGGAACAAGACTGGCGTTCCGGATTCCAGGACAATTGCCAGAGCGATCAGCAACAATAGCGGCGACAATATGACTAAAACTAACGCCGAAATAACAACGTCCAGAAAGCGTTTTGTGAACATCAATAGGTAGTCTTTTCTAAATCCTTCAGAAAGGACCAGCCAACTTGCAGAAAGTCTTTCCAACATGACGCCGCCCATCAGCTTTTCAAAAAGGGAATGGGCGTCCTCAATCCTGACTCCCGAGAGTTTCAATCGCAAGAGCTCGCGAGTGGGCATTACACCGCGACGCTCGCCGAAAGCCAGAATGACCCAATCCACTTGTTCCCGCCGCACAAAAGCCTCGATTTCGTTTACTCCACCGACAATTCCGGGGTTCACCAGCGGCTTTCCGATGTTTTCTCCATGCTCGTCCAAAAAGCCGAGAACTTTAAGGTTCAGCTCGGGATGCGCCAGAATTTCTCGAACCAGACGAACGCCACCGGGCCCGGTGCCGGCGATCACAATGCGGTGCACTGGGCGGAAGAACTTGCCGGTCTCGACCGTAAGTCGCCAAGCAATCAAGGTGACCAGAATTAGCCCTGCGGTAAGTACTGCGACACCGCGGCCAAGCGACAGATCAGGCTGAACGTAATAGAGAAGCGCGAGTATGAGCGCAGCTGTACCCAAAGATTGCATTAGATGAACGACCAATTCAGAACGTCGTGCAACTACCTGTAGATCGTAAAGATCGTTGTAGTAAAGACACAGCCAGCAGATGACCACCACCGTGGCAATCTGCGCCATGGTGTACGGTCTCGTCAGATACCAGGAAGTGTCCGAAAGATTGCCGAAGCGAATCCAAGCAGCCAGCAGAACTGATAAAATGATTAAGCCGCACTCCGTGATTGCCAGAATGATGATCTTTATTGGGACATATCTACCGAACATTCGAACCATGGATCCCGACTCCCTAGTATCGGCCTTCAGCAGAGTTTCGCTGATATCCCCAACGTACCCCGACGCTTGCTAAGTAGCGGGTTGCGTAGGGAAAAATTCCACCTGCACCTGTTTCATTCGTGAGCGACGCGAAAACTCCGAATTTTTGGTTCCATTGGTAACTCAGCCGGCCCCAAAAAATCCGCGAGTTGAACGAAGACAAGGTCGCGTAGCCCTGCTGTAAATATCCCGCGCCCAAGCCAACGTCCCAACGACGGTTCAAAAAATACGTAAAATCGGAGTCATACCTGGTGTAAAAACCGTTCGCGATCACGCCGACATAGTCTTCATTGCGCGCAAAAGATAAAGCCAAGGTTGCCCGTCGAAAAGTTTTCAGTATGGATGCGGCACCGACGTAGGTGTTGGCGATCTTCCCTCCGCTGCCGGGAATCTGCCAAGCCGGTCCGAAGGACGCTTGCACCACCAACGTCCCGTGGAATCGCTGGCTGTAATCGATCATTACCGAGTGGTATTGATATTGTCCTGTGACATTGCCGATTACTTGGCGATCATAGTTGTAGCTCACGCCGAAGTGCTGATCTCTATGGATCAAACGGGACCATGATGCGCCGCCGCCAATCGTACTTTCGCGCTGAAATTGCGTCGTGGTCACACCCGGGTTCAGCGTGTTCGGTGGTATCCAGTCTTCGACGTATTGATTCTGACCGTGCACCGTGAATGTGTCGCGATAGCTGACTTTCCCCTGAGCGCTTACCAAGATTGCGTTGCTCAGGGTTGTTTCGTCATTCGAAAGAAATGGTCCTCGCGTGAGAATACCCGAGCCGGGGTCCGGGCTGACGGTTGGATCAATCAGACGTCCACGAGCCGGCAAATATTGGAATCGATCGTTTACGTTCAAAAGCCAACTCTCGTTCAAATAATGGAATGTGTGAAGGTCCAGTGAATTAGCGATAAAGTCGGCTTGCACATCTCCCTGAGAGGCCAGGATGTACGGCCGGTACTGTATATCCAGTGCCGTTTTCGGCCCGCCAATCGAGTAAAACAGCAGCGCTTCTAAGGCGAGGGCGTTCGAAGATTCCGGAGTCGGCGAGAACGTGAAATTGCTGTCATATTCGTAAAACGTGCTTACAGATAGGATGTTGAGGTGTCCTTTGTGCAGCAATGCCGCTACAGCGCCCTCTTTCAGCGCTGGCACCGCGCCGCTATCCACCGAGATCGCTTGGCCCGTTTCCAGTGAAGTAGTTATCGGCCGCGGCAGCGAATCAGTCTGAGTTTCGTCAGGCGCTTGAGACGGGATCGTCGCCGAAGAATCCGGTGCCTGAGAAGTTTTCTCCTCTTTGGTTTGAGGATCTTGTGGGGCCTGAGTAGCTTTCTCCTCCGTGGTCTGAGGATCTTGTGGGGCCTGTTGGGCCCGGCTGGGTAATGCCACCGCCAGGAACAATATAGCCAAGCCAAAGACCAACCCCGCCCGTCTGGGGAGTTTGCGCTCCAGCCTGATGGCTCCGAATTCTTCTTTCACTCGCATCGATATACCGATTACGCCTTCTTAAGGAACAACAATTTTGTCGCCCGGCTTTAGAACCACATCCTGGGCGTTTCCCTGACCCTTCAACACTGCGTCGTAGTTGAAGGCTAACTTCAGCTCCTTGCCATTCACGTTGCGCAAGACGTAGATTTTTTTTCGCTTGGCGAATTCCTTCAGTCCGCCGGCCTCGATGATGATCTGCGAAACGGTGGTGGTGCTGTTGATGTGGAATACGCCGATGTGCGCTACTTGCCCAATCAAATAAACCTTGCGGCTATTGATTTCGCGCACCGAAACAGTTACCTGGGGCGCCGTGATAAATGGCTGAAGCTTTTCGGTCAGAATGTCTTGCAGCTTTAGAGGAGTGACTCCGACAACGTAAACTTCATTTACCAGAGGAACCGTGATTTTTCCATCCGGGCGGACAACAACCTGGAGAGTGAGTTCTTTTTCTCGCCAGACGTCTATGTCCAGTACATCTTGCTCGCCGATCGTGTATCCCGCGAGCGATGGATCATCCGCTCTAATTGCCTTGCTGGCCGAATCCGTGGATTTGGCTGGAGCGGCAGAAGCGCCCGCCGGTTTCGTCACGGGAGCAGGTGAAGCAGGAGAAGCCCCAGCCGGCGTTTTGGCAGGTGCGTCCGAACCGTTCTGCGCCTTTACAACAGGTGCTGCCATCGCGAGCAGGGCGGCGACGGCAAGTAGTAGTGACTGTTTCACGTTCTTTTTCTCCATGGTCTGCAAATTCCTAATGCGTTGCAAAAAGCGATTCAGCTGGGTAGAAATCGCGGCAAAATCAGGGACATTTTCTCCGCAAGCGCAACCATTGCCGGGAATGTTTTAGTATCTCCGGAAGTGCGGACCGCCGTCAGCCGTATAAGCGCTCCGTCGGTACGTCCTTTCGTAATGCCATCCCAGGCCAGATAGACTTTACCAAGATACTCGCTGGCGAATATCCGGCCGCGGGATTGATACCAATACAAAACGTCCTGCTGCGTGCCGTCTTTCTGAATCACATAGTGATTGGCATCGAAACCGGAATCCGGCGCTGCTGGATTCGAAATTCTTATCACGTCCGACGAAAGCGTTTGCCATCCAGCGCCTGGAAGGCAATTCTTCGGAGAGTGGAGCGCGTCGCCACTTCGTTGTGAACGGTAGTAAACAATGAATAAGCCTACCGGAGCGCTGCCGTCGTCGCTTCGATAATCTCGAAGCAGGTAGTCATCCGCGCGCAAGACCTTTTTCACGCCGTCATCTATTTCGGGCAGGTTTCGGCCCGACCAACCATCCAACTGCTCCGGAAAAGTAGCGAGCTCTGCGGGAGCCGACACAGGATGTCCGTGAGACAGCCCGCGCAAGTCCACGGTGGTTACGAGCAGCAGCGCGATCAGACAGCCGAAGCGCATTTTGTCGCTCATGCCGCCCTGCCTGTGAGCGAGTGTGTTTCGAATTTGCGTAATATCTGCGTCACGCCCAACATAATCGCAAGAGAACCCAGAAAGAGTAGCCACCCGGAGAAAGTATGGAAGAACCCTTCAGCCCACCTTGCGCCGAAGTAGTTTCCGATAAGTCCGGCCCCTGCCACGCGCGCTGCATTCATACCCAGCGTAATCGGCACAGCCGTGACGACTAAAATCAATCGAGCTCGCCACGATAGCCGCAGCAAATATCCGATCAATACCGCGAAGGCCAGCATGGAAATCAACGACCTGATTCCGGAGCAAGCTTCCGCAACGCCCGCCGTGAAGTTGGCTAGGTACAGAACATTTCCTTCGCAAACGTTGGGCACTCGTAGAATATCTAGGATGATTTGCGCCAGGCGCGACGCCAGCAATTGCAATGGAAATGTAATCGAGTAAAAGATAATGGCCGGCAGGGGAATCATGAAGAGCAGCCATGCGATCGGAAACGCGGCCAGTCGAAACACCTCGGTCCCAAATAAGAAAAGGGTGATTCCGCAGAGCAGAACCAGAAACGAAGAGTGAGCTACGAAATTTTCCGCGCCCCACGTTCCGGCAGCAAGTTGTACGAGTGCCAGCACCACAATGCCAAGCGCCCACGGTTGTGGGGACACTTTGGCGGTGGCCAATTCCGACCTGCGCTGCCAGAGCATCCAGAAAAACGCGACCGGAACGAAAAAGCCATGCGAGTAATTTTCGTCGCTCCACCAGTCCGAAACCAGCTTGACGAAATTCGTGGAATACAATGCACCCACGAGCAGCATCGTTACCGCGAGCGGCCACATCTGGGCGCGAACCCATTCGGCGACGGTGACAGTCTTGGCCGGGGAATCAACTCCCCGAAGCGTTTCTATAGCAGTTAGGCTCAACTAGTGTCCAGGACGAGGCTAGGATAACCTAGGGGATACATCCCCTACTTTGCACACTTCATTCCAAAGAGGGCTGAGTCCACAAGTATACCTAAAACTGCTACTATTCACTAAAGAAAGGAGTTGAGCGACTTCGAAAATAGGGCGAAGGCCGGTGACGGGCATTATTCCGGGCTCCCGATTGCATAGCGGAAGCGATTTTCCTAAAGGGAGCAACCGTTTTCACTCTTTAGGGTAGTTTTAAGGAGATTTTCGAGGCCGCCGGACGGTCCGTATGAAAAGAGCGCGGGCCAACCGGCTCTAAACAGGCCAGTTATAGGGGGTTCTTTGAAACTCGACGCCGGTTCATCAGAAGTGCGTAAGATGTTTCGACCGCCTCCCCTCGGACTCGCTGGCACTCTGATTGCGTCGGAAATCAGGTAGACTCTCCTCAGTTCTTCAGTGAGGTTACTCAAGGAATGACGGAATCCAGCCCGGTGTTGAGCCAAGAAACTGCGGTCCCAGATTCGGCGAAGGCAGACCAACTAACGGACGCTCTGAGCGTCGATGTTGAGGACTATTTTCACGTGGAAGCATTCGCCGAAAACGTCAGCAGAGAAAAATGGCCGAGCTTTCCGTCGCGCGTACACGCCAACTGCGAACGCATCCTGGAGATCTTCGAAAAACACCGCTGGCGCGCTACTTTTTTTGTGCTCGGTTGGGTTGCGGAACGTGAGCCTGCGCTGGTCCGGAAAATTGCGAACGCCGGCCATGAATTGGCGTGCCACAGTTACGCGCATCGCCAGGTTTTTTCCCTCTCTGCCGACGAATTTCGCGACGATTTGCGGCGAGCTCGCGGGCTAATCGAAGACGCCGCGGGCGTT
>Ga0210383_10001181_pt1 | contig 24064 bp, 25 predicted proteins | sample IncBWC14OmetaG_FD_160072 | JGI IMG/M metagenome (GOLD analysis project Ga0210383, IMG submission 160072) | Forest soil microbial communities from Barre Woods Harvard Forest LTER site, Petersham, Massachusetts, United States - Inc-BW-C-14-O ... | reverse complement strand
CGGTTTTTTGTCGAACACGAACTGGCCCGGCGTCTCAGTTTGTGACCGCCAGGGGAAACCTGTCGGCGCGTGGAGAAGAGGATTACCACCAACCTCCAACCACCGGCAACTGACAACTGACAACTGGCACCCGCAACTGTTAGCAACTGGCAACTCTTTCAACATGCAATTTCGCTTTTCTCCGTTTTTGCTACATTCGGCTGCCGAATAGTACGATGAAGAAGCGAGTATTAATTATGTCGACCAGTGCTGGAACCGGTCACGTTCGAGCCGGGGAGGCCTTAACCAAGGTTTTCGAGGAGCACCCGGGGGTCGGCGAAGTTTTGCACAGTGATGCGCTTCGTTTCACGAATAAGCTGTTCCGAGACTTCTATTCCAAGCTTTACACTCGGCTGGTGAAAGACGCACCGGACTTCCTCGGGTGGTGGTACAAACAGAGCGACGAACCCTGGAAAACGGATGGTATGCGTCTCATGCTCGACCGATTGAACACAGGGCCCCTGGTAAAATTCATCCGGCAATTCAATCCACACATCACGGTTTGCACCCACTTCATGCCCGCCGGTATTATTTCGCATCTGATCGCGAAAAATTTGTTGGATGCCCATCTGTCGATCGTGGTGACAGATCTGGACTTTCATGCAATGTGGTTGTCGCGGGTGTTTCATCGCTATTTTGTGGCGATCGAAGAGACCAAGGTTCATCTCGAAGAGTTGGGATTGCCGAAAGAGCGGATCACGGTTTCCGGAATTCCGATTGATCCGGAGTACATCACGCCGATCGATCGCGTCGCCACACGGTTTCACTACGGGCTGCACCCGACGCGTCCGACGTTGTTGTTGTCAGCTGGGGCGTTCGGCGTTGGGCCGACGGAGTTTATCGTCGAACGGCTCAAAAATCTTCGCTCCAAAGCCCAGACGATCGTTGTCTGTGGCCGAAACCCTGAAACCCGGGATCGGGTTCTCGAAGTGGTGGGCGAAAATAACGAAAATTTCAAAGTATTTGGCTACACCGGCCGGATGGCGGATTTGATGAAGATCTCGGATTTGTTTATCGGAAAGCCGGGTGGGTTGACGACGGCTGAGGCGTTGGCCTGCGGCTTGCCCATGGTGATTGTCAGTCCGATTCCCGGTCAGGAAGAGCGCAACAGCGATCACCTTCTCGAGGATGGGGTCGCAGTAAAATGTAACGAAATGACGACAATCCCTTACAAGATCGATACTCTGCTCGATGACCCGCTGCGCGTCGAGCAGATGCGTCGCAAGGCCTTCGCCATGAGCCGCCCGGAAGCCGCAAAGACCATCGTAGACACCCTGGTGGCGGATGAGATGACCGTTCTTGAGGTATCGGATGATGAGGCGGAAGCGATCACGATCGCCGCCAGCAAGGAACGAGACAATAAAACGCGGTAACCAATGAGCGAGTTTCTGTGGGGGGTAGCAACTTCCGCCTATCAGTCCGAAGGGGGCTACAACGGGCCTGGACAACCTCAGACGAACTGGGCAGCCGCAGAGCGTAGAAAGGACGTCGCACATTCCGGTCTCGGTGCCGACTTCTGGAACCGTTTTCCGGAGGATTTCGCACGTTGCCGGGAGCTCGGTCTCAACTCGTTCCGGCTCGGGATCGAATGGAGTCGAGTGCAACCGACTTACGTTGATCGGATGGGGCCTCCCCCTCCGTTCGATTATAATGCTTTGGACCGCTACGTTGATATGCTGGTGGATTGCCGCCAAAATGGGCTTGAGCCCATCGTGACTCTTCACCATTTTGTGCATCCGTCCTGGCTCGGTACAGATCCATGGCTTGCCCCGGACGTGACCCAACATTTCTGCCGCTACGCACGGGAATCGGTGTTGTATATAAACCGTGCTCTAACGGACCGGCACGCTCTCCCGCCTATCCACTACTACATCACGATCAACGAGCCGAATATGCTCGTCTTGAACACCTATTTAGGCACCCAATTTCCAGGTCGCGGCAAAAAGACCCACGGCTTGCGGACGCTGCTTGAGGTTTACCGTCAGATCCTGATCACCCATGTCCGCACTTACAATTTGATCCATCGAATCTACACGGACCAGAGCTGGCCGCAGCCTTCAATTACGCTGAACAACTACTGTAGCGATCTTTACTGGTCGGATAAAATTCTGCTCGACCTCGTTTCGGTCAGGGAACGTGGCGTCCATGTCGGGACTCTTCCCGACTATATCTATGAGAAGATCCGCCAATTTGAAGAAGCGTTCTGCGCGGCGCGGATACCGCTGAAAAAAGATATTCCCTATTTTTTCGGGGCGTATTCGAAGAAAATCAGCAATTGGCTGGGCTACAAGACCTTCATGCCGGAATGTTTTGCTCCGCTGGTGGAAGAACTCTACGCGGCAGATAGGGAGTCCGCCTTCGACTACATCGGCCTGGATTACTACGATCCCTTCGTGGCGCATATGTTCCGTCTCCCTGTCTGGTGGGATCACGAGTTCAAAAATAAGTCTCTGCGGAGCTGGCTCATGAAGAGCGTGACGAGCAAATGGTGGGACTGGCGCGTCTTGCCAAACGGGATGCGTTTTTTTTGCGACTACTACAGCAAGGAATTCGGCAATCGCCCGGTGCTGATTGTTGAAAACGGCATGGCCGTGCGGCGTCGGTTTGATAACAAGAATACTTTGCGCAGAGATCGGATGACCCGCAGCCATTTTTTGCGAGTGCACATCGAAGAGATCATGAGCATCATTCGGTCCGATGTCCCGTTGATCGGATACCTGCACTGGTCTCTGTTCGACAACTATGAATGGGGAACTTTCACCCCCAGGTTCGGCCTCTATTCGATCAACTACGCCAAGGACAACAATCGGCTTGTCGAAGACCACCTTGGCGACCGCCCATCGGCGACTTATGCGCAGCTGATCCAACTCTCCCGCGAACAGACCTGAGAGCTGACGGTTGAGACCACGAAATCCAAAAAGCCGCGGACTTTGGCGCGAGGAAGATTTTTGGAAGGATGACTATGGGACGCTCAGAAAGTCTCCTTCGGCCCAAGTGGCTCAACCGCGAAGTTCCTCAACAGCTTGCCGATCACGAATCGGTCCTGGCAGGAATTTATTTGTCGGACTTCGATTCGACCCGATTCGATGATAGCCGCGCAGGCTCCGAAATAAGGCACGAAACTGCCCGTATTAATGATCACCCGCGGCGCAACCTTCCAAGCGCCCGGAAAATGGGTGTGCCCGACGATGACGAATCGCGCCTTCGGGCGGAAAATTTGGGCCAGATTGGCGGCTCGTCTCGGGACTTCGTACCACGCTTTGATGATCATGAGAGCGCGCCAGGGCGGCCAGCAGTTGCGAATAAGCAGGCGAAAGCCGGGCGAGCGCCCGCGAGTCAGCGGTTCCTCAATCAATTGCAGCTCAATCGAAGCCCGTTTGGAGGCCAAAAGTCGCTTTTCAAAGTCGGTGTATCCGTCCGGTCCGAGCCCGTCCAGAATCTGTCGATGTTTCTTGAGATAATGCCCCGCGTCCCGGCTCCAGGGCGCAACCTCCAGAAAAAGGATGTCTCCGTGGGTCACCAATATCGCGCCGTGGGCGAGATCGAGATGATTGGTGGACGAAACCGTCGGATCATGATTCCCGTTGACGAAAAATGCTTTGCGCCCCACCTGGTGACATATGCGCGCCAAATCAGCGGCGAGCTTGCGGCCCACCAGCCGGTCCTCCGGATTCCGCATCTCCGATGTGTCACCGTTGAAGATGACTGAGCCTGGTCCATGCAACATCGGGGCCAGCTGGTCCGGATGCTTTATTTGAGAGGCGCGATGTCCGAGGTGCAAGTCCGAGAGAATCAGGATCGGTTCCGTCGGCGTCAGGCTCATCGGATTTCTCCGGACCGTTCATAAAAATAGTCCACCAGCCGGAGCGATTTCGCATTCGGAAAGACGCCTGGCTCCATTTGATTCATCACGTAGGCGAAGGCTATCCCGTTTTTCGGGTCGCAGAAGCCCAGGCTGCCACCGGACCCGGGTTGGCCGAAGGCGTTTCGTTCGGGACCAAAGATTTTTCGTGTCTTCTCATTCCCGTCCAGCGGGTCTTTCATGAATCCAATTCCGAACGCGGTGTCAATCCGAAGAACTTGATCCATCCCCGTACATTGCGTTGCAGAAATTTGACCAATCGTTTCCGAAGAAAAGACCTCGTCCGAACAAAGAGTTTGATAGAATCGCGCCAATGCTCCGGCCGTGCCGATCGCGCCCAAAGAGGGAATAGAATGGCGGCGCACTTTCGGATCGTTCATTTGCGACGGAGAATGGAGTCCGCCGGGAGTCGAAAACGCTCTGCGGGTAAGGGATTCGTGGTCCGCGAGCGCCTTATAAAATGGTTCCTCGGATTCCGGTGTCCGAGGTTTTCGCGGCGCATAAATCGGGGCCACATCGTTCTCAATCCACTCGGGCGCTCCGATCCAGAGATTCAGCCCCAGTGGATCACCGAAGATGAGGCGGAAATAAGTGCCAACCGGCGTGCCGCCGGTAATCCGGCGCACCAGCTCGTCGACGAGAAATCCGTAGGTTCTTGGATGATAGCCGTGCGCTTCACCAGGCTTCCAAAACGGTTCCTGTCTGGCAAGCTGATCGACGACGGCGTCGTGATCCAAGATGGACACCGAGAGACTGCGGAGAGCCGGTTGACCGGCCTGGTGCGTGAGAACATGGAGAATAGTCGTGCCGGCCTTCCCGTTCTGCCCGTATTCGGGCCATAGATCGACCACCTCGCGATCCAGTGCAAATCCGTGCTCGGATGCAGCATGGATCAGGCAGGCGGAAGCGAGCCCTTTGGTGGCGGACCAGATTAAGACCGGCGTCTCTTTCGTCCATTCGAGAGTCTTCTCACGGTCGCGGTAGCCATCCGCAAGGTGTAGGACCTCTTCACCGTTGCGCCAGATACAGACGGAAGCGCCAAGCTCGCGTGATTGGGCGAAATTTTCTGCGAAAAGATCAATGAAGCCTTGAAGGTCCATAGCGTTTAGTGTTCCTCCCGCGAAATAGTGTCATTACAGCGCATCCCGTATTTGCTTCAAGTCGGGGTCGTTCTTCGCCAATTCCCGGAATGATTTGTCCAGGCTAAAGCTGGCGCGCAAGTACACTTTTGCCTGCTCCAGGTTACCTAGCACGGTGTCGTAACAAGCGAGATTGTAATAGTAAACCGGTTCATCCAGAAGTGCCGCGGGCCCGTCCAGGAGAGTTTGTTTTGCTTCTGACGTCTGCCCGAGCTCGTGAAGGCAGAACGCGGCATGAACGTAGCCGTACGGTTGGTCCGGATTCATGATGCATAACCGCAGACTTAGCTGGAGAGCATCTTTCCAATCTTGTTTTCGCAGGAGGATGTCGACTCTCATTCGCAGAATCTCGAGGCGATCCTGGTGTTCCGCATCGAGCTGGTCCAATTGCACGAGCGCGTCGTCGAGCATCCCGAGTTCAGAGTAACCTTCCGCGATGCGGACTGTTTGTTCGAAGGTCATCGTTCGTAAGAAATCACCATTCCGGACGGAATGATCAAACGAAATAACCAGAAGGCGCGGAGATACGAACAGTTGCCAGTTGTCAGTTGTCTGTTGCCAGTGGGGCAGAAGCGTGAGTTGGTGCGACCAATCCTCGACCCTTTCTGGGCTGTTGTCTTGACCCTTTTCGTTGGATGTTCCCGGCATTGAAACGCCGGCCTGAGTCCTGCTGCCCATGCGGGGCAAAGACCATCCTAATAAGCCCTTATCTTATTTAGCGCAAGATGTGGGGTCTCCTGCCCCGGTGTACCGTCTCCTAAATCCCTTGAGCTTAGCCGCAGGTCAGTTGGCTGTTTTCAGCGACGGTACACTAATGTCGAGGCAGTTCCTGAGGGATGACGCTCAGTTCCACCATCTCGACGCCGCGAATCACCGTGATGTTGGATTTGATTCCAATCTCTTTTCCAACAAGCACCCGGTGAAGATCGTCGATGCTCGAGAGGGGCGCTTCCTTAAAGGCGATGATGATATCACCCTCTGCCAGGCCGCTTTGTCGAGCCGGCCCGTCTGGCTCAATCCCGGCGACCAATATACCCTGGTTATTGGATAGTTTATGGTGGCGAACCAGTCTTGGATGAATCGTGGTGTTCTGGCCGGCTAATCCCAGATAACTTCTTCGGATTTTGCCGTCCCGGATGAGCCAGGCGGCGACTAGTTGTGCCGTGTTGGCGGCTATCGCAAAACAAAGTCCCTGCGCTGGCAGGATGACCGCCGTATTCACGCCGATCACCTTTCCGGAGGAGTTCACCAGCGGTCCTCCGGAATTTCCGGGATTCAAGGCAGCGTCCGTTTGAATAATATCGTCCATCAGCCGGCCGGATTGTGCCCTCATCGATCTGCCCAAGGCGCTGACCACGCCGGCCGTAACAGTTTGCTGGAAACCGTAAGGACTGCCGATCGCAATCGCAATCTGGCCGACCCGGAGTTGTTTGGAATCCGCAAACGGTAAGAAAGGAAGCTGCGCCGCATCGATGCGAATCACGGCCAGATCGGTGTCAGGGTCATCCCCAATCAACGTCGCGCTGAACGTCCGCGCGTCGTGTAGAGTCACCTCGATCGATTGAGCGCCGTGAACCACGTGACTATTCGTCAGGATGAAACCGTCCGGCGCGATAAAGAATCCGCTTCCGCCTCCTTCGCCGCGTCTTCCCAGCGCGGGATTTTTACTTTGAATATTCACGACTGCCGGAGCGACGTTGGTGGCGGCTCCGCTGACGGTTTCCGAATAAGCGTCCAGCAATTGGCCGTCGGTGATCGGACTTCGGACCGACGGTAATACTCCGCCGGAATTTTCAAGGAGAACTGGAACCCAAGTTGGCTCAAAATCAGAAAACATAACAATGTCCTTTCGAACAAAAAACCACCACTGAATGTAACTCATTTTGTTACAAATCAAGCGGAGATTTTCATCCTCGGCGGAGCTCACGGAGCACGTCCGCCAGTGTCATTTTCTCAAGTTCACGTGCCAGGGCGCGGTTGGCCCGATCCTGAATGCGCTGCATGACTTTGGTGATTTTCCTGCCCACTGGGCACTCCGAAGAAGGTTCGTTTGGATGGGTGGCAAAGGTGTCGCCCTGATCAACCGCCTGGTGGATTTCGCGCAGGGTCACCTTTTCGGGCTTACGCTTTAGAAGTGCACCGCCGTGCGGACCGCGCAATGTGGAGATGAGTCCGGCCTCCTGGAGTTCGATCAGGAGCCGTCGAATAACGACGGGGTTTGTATTAACCGTCTGCGCCAGACGCGAAGAAGGGCAGCAATCGGCCCTTTCCAAGGCGAGGACAGCCATCACATGCACCGCAAACGCAAATCGGCAGTTTTGCATTCCATGAATGTAACAAATCTGATTACTTTATCCATCATTCATCTACCGCCCGCCGCTTCTCCTGGCTGCTTGAATCGCTGCCGGGACAAAACTGTTATCGTGTGGCAGACGGTGATGCCGGAGCGATGCTCGCTTGCGGAGAAGGTGACGGGGAAGAGGACCCAGAAGGTGACGGAGAAAGTGACGGAGAAGGTGTTGCCTTTGAGAGGATATCTTCCCATGTCCACAGTTCCCCGCTATATCCGCCAATCTCATTCAGGAGAGTCGAACAACGATCATGCAGTTTCACCAGATCCGGGGGCCCAGGCGGTTCTTCGGCAGAACCGGGGAAGACGATATAGGTAATATTCAAATCGCTGGCGGGCCGGTTATAGGCGTTCGATCGCGGATCCAGTTGGCTGCAGATCCGGAGTGAAGCCTCGCCTATTTTGTACGATGGACCAATATCGCCCAGGAGCGCCGGATATAGTTTCCCTTGATAGATCACCACGACACAATCTCCGAGCTTCGGCTGAAACGGGTGGTTCGGCTGTCGGAACATGAATCCTGGCAATACGACATAGGGATCAGCTTTCGCGACGAGAAAACTATATTTTTTCAAGTCGTTCACTTCCCTTTGAAGTTGTTCAATCTGATCCTTAAGAACTTTTCTTCGCTCGGGCGTCGTCGTTTTTGTTTCGAACTCAGACTGGAGCTGCTTCAGCTTTTCTTCTCTCTCCGGAACGAACTGGCTTGTTTTGCTGGTTTTCTTAGGCCAGCGGTAACTGGTAAACGGCTGGAAGTTTGCCGTCGAACCCTCGACATCTGAAGAGCGGTCGGCGTCGGAGCCATCTGCATTGACATCCATGTCGCTCTGGATCAAGAGCGCTTTTCGATTTGTCTTGTGATCCTGGAGCTCGAGGATGGTGTTGCAGTCGAAAAAATTGTGCCGTGAAACGATTTGATCCAGCCGGGCCAACGTCCGATTCACGGCGTCGACCTTCAGTTGATAGAGGCCATGATAAAAGTTCGAAACTTTCGAGGTTGGAATCTCGTCCTTCAACCCGGGTAAAAGAGAGCTGAGCAAGGGGTCCGCGGTGGCGAGTTGCTCCAGCGTCTGCGCGGCTTGCGGTACCCGCACTTGGACGTCGAGTTCCAGCGTATACGCATCGGGTGTTTTGCGCTCAACGACTGCGGGAAGGCCTTCGACCGTTGTCACTTTCGAACGGATCTCCATGCCATTGAATAATTTCGCGGTTTCCATTCGCGAGTAAGGGACAAACGTTTCGGGCAACGGAGAGGGAGTCGGCGTTGGCGTTGGGGCTGGCGTTGGCGTTGGTGTTGGTGTTGGTGTTGCACTGGGGGCAACCGTAGGGAAGGGCGATGCGGACGGCCCTGGCTCGGGTGGGTTTGGGCCGGGGCATGCCGTGAGGAGGATCGCCAAAATCGCGGCAAACTCAACTGGAATGCCAAATTGCCAAGCGGAGTCAGTTCGCATGACGGTCGCTATCTGGCATGCCAGGCGATCGCGGTCAATACGATACAGATACCGCTCAGGACGATCATCGGGATCGCGGGCATCGGCTTTTTCTTAGCCGCATAAGATCGGCCGAAGTGTGCCAACAAGAGAACGGAAACGATCAGAGCAAGAACGAAACCTGATATTCGCGGAGAGAGCAACCCGGCGATGATCAAAAGGGCGCCGCTCACGCTGCCGGCGATGAGAGACGGTTTGCTTTTGGCGCGGGCATAACCCATCGCCCCGCCGGTGATCGCCACCAAACCGAAAAGGAAATAATAGACCTGCACAAGCATGCGGCGACCCTAGATCATACCCGAGATCTCATAGTCCGGATGAGCCGGCGACGGGGATGCGGCCTTTTCTCGCGCCACCTGAGCGTTGAGGATCAACCGTTTGAGAAACATTGGAAGGAAGACGACGGTCGTCATGGCCAGGTTCACCAAAGTACCTGGAATGACCCGGGCCTTATCTCGAGAAACTGCGTTCAGTGCACGACGCACCACTTCCTGGACCGGCACGCTAAACAGCTCCTGTGCTGGAGAGCCAGTATTTGCCTGCGGCCCGCGGCTTGCGACGTCCAAAAATTCCGTCGGAACAGGTCCTGGGCACAGAGTGGTGACGGAAATATTGGCATTTCGGAGTTCCGCGCGCAGAGCTTCACTGAAGCTTGTCACATAAGCCTTCGTCGCCGCGTAAACCGCGAGGTGGGGCACCGGCACCAGGCTGGCCACCGAACTCACGTTGAGAATCGCGCCACAACCTGATTTGCGCATACTGGGAAGGATCCGGTACGTCAGATAGGTCAACGTATCGATATTGACTTCGAGCATCGCATGAACGCGTTCCCATTCGCTATCGATGAACGCGCCGCGATCGCCGAGGCCGGCGTTGTTGACGAGCAGATCGACGGACAGACCGCTTTCGTCGAGCCAGTTGCAAAATCTCTCGAGCGCAGCGTGGTCACGAAGGTCCAGTTGCCGGCAAAACACTTCCAGGTGGGGGTTAATGATTTTTAGCTCCAGTTCAAGCGCTTCCAGGCGATCATTGCGGCGCGCTACCAGGATCATCGTATTCACCGCGGGAGCCAACTGCCGGGCAAACTCACGACCGATCCCGGCCGATGCGCCTGTAATCAGGACGGTGCATTCGGCGAAAAAGCTGATACTCATTCTGTTACTTCCTAAGCTTTATCCCCACTAGAGTCAATGAGCTGAGGGCAGGCAGTCACGTATCGGCGTTTCGCCGTGCAGCGTCTCGGCGAACGGGGAGACGAAAATGATTGTCTGCCAGGCGTCTCACGCCGAGAAAACCGCTCACTGCTTGTTTCCTTTCGCGATAATGGCTAGAATAAAAGCCATGCCGCTGGGCTTGGAAAACATGACGGTGATCGGGAACGAGCTCGCTGTCCGATGGACCGACGGAATCGAGAGTTACTTACCTCTCGAATTTTTGAGAAAGCGGTGCCCGTGCGCCCTGTGCGCCGGTGAAAAAGATATTCTAGGCAACGAGTTTAAGGGGAACGTGAAAGTCGGTCCGGCAAGTTTCCTCTTGAAGCGCTGCGCAGTCGTCGGCGGATACGGTATTCAGCCGGAATGGATGGATGGACATGGTTCCGGAATCTATTCTTTCAGCTACCTGAGATCACTTGATTCGAATGTCGAATGATGCCGCGGCTCAAATCGGTTCTCTTGATGAGTTTTTTTGTCGTCAGCGCAGCGGCGGCAGTTGCGACGCACGTCTGGCGCCAACGGGTCGAAGCCGAATTTGACCCAAAACCGCTTTACGGAGTGATCTTTGCCCAATTTGAGGCGTGCAGTTTGGATGACTTCGGCAAAGCGTACGGACAGGCATCCAAAGGTGTTCAGGAGCATTTCACTCTGATTCAGTATGTATCGAAGATCCGGACCGAGTACGGGCGAATTTCGGAGCCCCAAAAGCTACAGTTCGGGTCAACTTCCCTGGAGTATCATCGAGCGATGGTTGAGGTCTATTTCTTGAGTGCCCGTGGTCTGATCACCCCCGCTCTTTTCACGATGATCCAGGAAAACGGCGTCTGGCGAATCGAGAATTTCGAGGTTTTTGAAACTTGGCCGCTCGGCCGCCGGCTGGCGGGATGCAGCATTTAGCATGAAAACCGAGGAAAACCAGACTTTCTTCTCATATTAGCCGAAGGCATTCCTCGATGACTTCCGTTGTTCTGGCCAGATCGGCGACCGTGTGTTCGAGGCAAAGGAAACCCGTTTCGAATTGGGAGGGCGCGAAGTAGACTCCTCGTTCAAGGCAAAGATGGAAAAATTTGCGAAACGCCTTCAGGTCCGATTTCATTGCATCGGCAAAACTCCAGACCGGCTCTTCCGTGAAGAAGAGGCAAAACATCGACCCGAGGCGGTTGAATTGGTAGCTCTTGCCGAGCCGGCTTAGGACATCTCTGACGCCGTCCTCCATTTGCTGACCAAGCTTTTCGAGCTTGGTCCAGCCATCCAACCGTTCCAGTTCGCGCAATTGGCTTAGTCCGGCGGCCATGGCCAGGGGATTGCCGGAAAGAGTTCCAGCCTGGTAAACAGGACCCTCCGGCGATAGCAAATCCATGACGTCTGCTCGACCGCCAAATGCCCCGATCGGCAACCCGCCGCCAATAACCTTGCCCATCGCCGTGAGATCGGGTTTGATTCCGGCCAATCCTTGGTATCCGCCCTTGGCGACGCGAAACCCGGTCATCACCTCATCGAAGATAAGCAGGGTGCTGTACCGGTCGCAAAAATCGCGTAATCGTTTGTAGAACCCGGGTTTAGGGAGAAATAGTCCGGCGTTGGCCGGCACCGCCTCTACGATCACCGCCGCAATTTGCTCGCCGAACTTTTGAAATGTCTGGTCGAGCATCTCCGGGTTATTGAACGGAATCGTGATGGTCAACTCGGCGAGCTCTTCCGGTATGCCGGCGCTGTCCGGGCTGCCATGAGTGAGCGCTCCGCTCCCGGCCTTGACGAGGAGTGAATCGACGTGGCCGTGATAGCAGCCTTCAAATTTAACTATCAACTTGCGATTTGTGGCACCTCGGGCCAGACGGACACACGACATCGTAGCCTCCGTCCCGCTATTGACCATACGGACTTTTTCCACCGAGGGGACCCAGCTGCAGATCAATCGCGCCATGTCAACTTCTAGTGGGTTCGGGATCCCGAAGCTCAACCCGCTTTTTGCGGTTTCGCGGACTGCTTCAATCACCACGTCCGGAGCATGGCCAAGGATTGCGGGACCCCACGTCCCCACGTAGTCAATATATTCGCGTCCCTCGACATCCCAGACGTGCGATCCCTTGCCCTTTGAGACAAAAAATGGTTCACCTCCCACGTTTCGAAATGCTCGCACCGGAGAATTGACACCTCCCGGGATGAACCGTTTGGCCTCCGCAAACAGTGAGGAATTGGTCATGAGCCAAACCTAGTGTCCTGTCCCCGAAATACGAGGTATTTTGCCGGAGGTTCCGCCGCGGCGGATTTTTCAAGGCGCGAGCGAAGCGCCCATATCTGTGCTTTCTTTTTTAAGACCGTGGCTCAAAATTGAAAATCCTCGAGCAGTCCTTCTCGCTCAATGAACGCACTAATTTCGGCGAGGCCAATACCCTCCTTGAGATTGCACATCACGAACGGACGTTCGCCCCGCATCTTTTTCGCATCACTTTCCATGACCTTCAAAGAGGCGCCGACATAGGGAGCAAGGTCGATCTTGTTGATGACCAGAAGATCGGATTTGGTGATACCAGGACCCCCTTTCCGTGGGATTTTTTCGCCGCCGGCCACGTCAATGACATAGATCGTCAAATCGGAAAGTTCGGGGCTGAAAGTCGCGGCAAGGTTATCACCACCCGATTCAATAAACACGATGTCGGCCTCGGGGTACTTCTGCAGCATACGATCGACGGCTTCCAAATTGATTGACGCGTCCTCCCGTATCGCGGTGTGAGGACACCCGCCGGTTTCCACCCCCATAATTCGTTCGGCCGGCAGGGCGCCTGCGACGATCAGCAGCCGCTGATCCTCCTTGGTGTAAATATCATTCGTGATCACGACGAGGTCGTACCGGTCTCGCAACAATTTGCACAGCACCTCGACGAGAGTCGTTTTGCCGGATCCCACCGGTCCGCCGATGCCGACGCGCAAGGGCGGATTCCGTTTGGTACGTTGGGCGTTGCTCACAGTGATTGCGCTTCGAAAAGCCTCAAATTCGGAATTTAGATTAAGAGCGAAAGAGCCGCGAATATTGGTTTGCATGCCGCGCCGAAATAATTCCCAGGTGGGGAGCAAAGGTGGAGATCCGGTCGGGGCCGGTCTCGATCGCATGGAGCACCACATCGGGGATGAGTGTATGCATGGCAAAAAGGATTTTTTGTCCGGCAATTTGTCCCAGCGGAACCGCCTTCAAAGCGGCGGACACCTGGTTTTCTATCCAGTTGAAACTGTAGGCCGCGATGCAGGACTCCAGGTCGATTCCCAGGGCGCCGGCTGCATAGGCGAAAGCTGTTGGCAAACAGATCGGTTTCAACGAATGGAGGATGATCTGCCGCGCGTTGTCATGCCATTGCAAGGTCAGGGCAAGTTGAGCCAGCGACCACCCCATCTGTTCCGTCTCCTGACGTAACTCAAACGATTCTCTGCTCGCGAGATACCAGGCATTTGACCGGCTCACCTCGGTATAGTTCCCGTCTTCCCAGCCACGATACAGTATTGCCAGCATTGGAAGTTCGTTTGGGGCAAGGACATTCTCGAGGCCGCTCTGAATCCAAGCCTGAGCGGTCGCGCCGTCGTGGACCAGCCCGCCATCGACCGCTCCTTCGAGTCCTTGCGAATAGCTGAACGCGCCGATGGGCAGTGCTGGAGACGCCAAGTGAAGAAGCCCGATGAGCTTACGAATGCTCGCGACTGTGGGAGTCATCGTGCGAATGAGAGGGTCGCTGCCGCTGGTCGTCCGAATGAAGGTGATGTTCGCTAAAGACTTGATTAGCGCATAAATGATCTTCAGCGAAGGTCTCGTCGTGCCCATGCCGGTGTCCGCCGCCGTAGGCTCCGGCCTCGGGTTGAAATGGAGAGGTTTCCTGGTGCACCGTCATCCCAAGTTGCACCAACATCTCCTGCAGGACCGGGTCGGCCTCGAGCTTAAGGAAGTTTTCTCCGAGTTCGACCGGCGTATGCCGGTTTCCCAAATGGTACGCGGCGCGCATCAGGGAGTGCGCCGTTTCAGCGGTAACCAGCAGCACATTTTCCGGGGCCGATTCGACTCTGATCAAGGTGCCGTCCTCTGCCTGCAAAAGATCGCCGTCGCGCAGCACCGATCCGCGCGGCAGGAAAAGGGCGGCTTCAATTCCGTTCGCGAGCGTCGCTCGAAACCGGCTCTTGCGCCGAAGATCGTATGGCAACACAAGCTTAGGGAGACGATGTATTTCAGCTTCGGCTATTTCGCGATCGGCGTATCTTTCGATTCGCAGCATGGCGGGCATCTTTTGCAGGAATCCGGCGACATTCAAAATAGAAAATATCGTTGCGCCATCGGCAAGATCTTCGCCGGCTCGCAGGTCAGGAGTTCTCCGTCTGCGACCACCTGGTAGGTCTCCGGATCGACGGTTATCTTCGGCTGATAATTGTTGTGGATCATGTCTGTTTTGCGAAGAGATCGGATGCCGTGGACCGACACCAGTCGTTTCTGCAAGCCGTATCGCCCGGCGATGTCCGCAGCTTCAGCGGCCTGGGAAACAAAGGTCAGCGAAGTTTGACCGAGCGCACCTCCCCGAGTCGCGAACATCTCCCGGTAATGCACTGGTTGCGGGGTAGGAATCGAAGCATTCGGATCGCCCATGAGCGCCAGGTTGATCATCCCCCCTTTTAAGATCAGCGTCGGTTTTGTCCCAAAAAACGCAGGCTCCCAAAGAACCAGATCGGCCCATTTTCCAACTTCCACCGATCCGATTTCATGAGCGATTCCGTGCGCAATCGCTGGATTAATGGTGTATTTCGCGACGTAGCGTTTCACCCGTCGATTGTCATTTCGGGACGGGTCGCCCGCAAGAGGTCCGCGCTGGACTTTCATTTTGTGCGCGGTTTGCCAGGTACGCGTGATTACTTCGCCGATTCGGCCCATCGCCTGCGAGTCGCTCGACATCATCGAGAGCGCGCCCAGGTCGTGGAGGATGTCTTCCGCGGCAATCGTTTCCCTTCGAATCCTCGATTCGGCGAAGGCGAGATCTTCGGCGATCGCGGGATCCAGGTGGTGGCACACCATGAGCATATCCAGATGCTCATCCAGGGTGTTGACCGTATAGGGCCGGGTCGGATTCGTGGAGGAGGGGAGGACGTTCGGTTCGCCGCAGACTTTAATGATGTCCGGAGCGTGTCCGCCACCTGCGCCTTCGGTATGATAGGTGTGAATCGTCCGGCCCTTGAACGCCGCGATACTCGCCTCGACAAAGCCAGCCTCGTTCAAAGTATCGGTGTGGATCGCGACCTGCGTGTCGGTTTCTTCAGCGACTGCCAGACAATTGTCGATTGCCGCGGGGGTTGTTCCCCAATCTTCATGCAGCTTTAATCCGAGCGCACCTGCCGCGATCTGCTCCCGTAAAGGCTCTGGTTGACTTGCATTGCCTTTGCCAAGAAAACCGAGATTGATCGGATAACCATCGGCTGCCTGGAGCATTCGCTCAATGTGCCATGGGCCGGGCGTGCAAGTGGTGGCAAAAGTGCCGTGCGCAGGACCGGTGCCGCCTCCGATCAAGGTGGTGACTCCGGAAGCGAGCGCATCATCAATCTGCTGGGGGCAGATGAAATGGATGTGAGTGTCGATTCCTCCTGCGGTGACAATGTTTCCTTCACCCGCAATCACCTCGGTTCCCGGCCCGATCACGATCGTGACGCCTGGCTGGATATCCGGGTTTCCTGCCTTGCCGATGGCTGCGATGCGGCCATCTTTGATGCCGATGTCCGCTTTCAGAATCCCACTGTGATCGACGATTACGGCATTGGTGATCACCGTGTCGACGGCATCCTTGGACGGGCGTTGGGATTGACCCATTCCATCTCGGATCACTTTTCCGCCGCCAAACTTCACTTCTTCTCCGTAGATCGTAAAATCGCGCTCAATCTCGATAAACAACTCCGAGTCGGCAAGCCGCACCCGATCGCCTGTGGTCGGCCCAAACATTTCTGCGTACGCGTGGCGAGAGATTTTCATAGGCTGCCTGTCAGATCAACGCTCGCTTTCAGAGTTTGCCCATCACCAAGGCGTTAAAACCGTAAACGATCCTGTCGCCGGCGAGCTCCACGAGTTCGACGGTGCGTTTCTGTCCCGGTTCAAATCGAACGGCGGTGCCGGAGGTGATGTTGAGCCGGAAACCGCGTGATGGATCACGGTCGAAGTGCAGCGCCGTATTGACTTCATAAAAATGAAAGTGTGAACCGACTTGAATGGGCCGGTCACCTGTGTTGGCGACCGTTAGCGTGATGGTTTTTCGTCCGGCGTTCAGCTCGATGTCGACGGCGTCCGTTATGATTTCACCAGGGATCATGAATTATTTCTGGTTTTGAATTAAACGATTGGATGGTGGACCGTGACCAGTTTTGTTCCGTCAGGGAACGTGGCTTCGACCTGAATTTCGTGAATCATTTCAGGAATACCTTCCATGACCTGGTCGGATTTAAGCAGCGTCGTGCCGAAATGCATTAGCTCTGCAACGGTCTTCCCGTCGCGAGCCCCTTCCAAAAGCGCCGCGGTCAAGTACGCGACCGCTTCGGGATGATTCAACTTCAATCCGCGTGCAAGGCGCCTCTCTGCCAATAGCGCGGCCGTAAAGATCAACAGTTTATCTTTTTCTCTCGGAGTAAGATTCATGCGACATCGAAGTTTAGGTTTAGTCAGAGTTAAATGTCGATGATTTCACGTCGCCCAAAGTCGAAGAGGTTGTGCCGGCAAGCCATGCACTTGCGGTCTCAGGCGCAACCAGCAATCGACCATTATCTGGCGCAACTGTTCGACGTCATTCGCCAAGCCTCGGACAAGCAGTATCCCCTCGGGAAGAGAGGTAACTCCCGCTCGCAATTCCTTCTCGAACGGCAAGTTGTCAGCCAGTTCTTCTGCGACGGCAGCCGTGCAGCCGGAGCCTATCGCCCAAAGTGTTCCGAAGACGTTAAATCCGCAAAGCCCCTGAAGCGCATCCCTCAAAGGGGCGGACGCATCGAGGAGCAGCCGTTCGACCCAGAGAGGCCGCCCGTCGGTCCGTTCGATCGAGGTCGCAAAACGGAGAGACCCCTCCGACCATTGCTCCGCGGACGCCTGTCGGCCAAGCAAGTTGATCTCCCAACCAATCGCCGTCGCGCCTGGTTCGATTTGCAGCCTAAAGACCGACTCCGCGTGGGTCGCGTTATAAAAGATATTTTCTTGAGGAAGCCAGTCGAGAGTCGATCCTTGTTCCAGGCGGATGGTGGTTTGTTGGCGGCATCGCTGGCGTGGCGCTTTGTACCATTTTCCAGCGGCTGGAGTCGTCACCAGTACGTTGCTGTTTGCCTCAAGATCGATCTCGACAGTTAACTCGTCGCCGCCGGCTATTCCGCCGGGCGGATGAACGATGACCGCATGACAAACTTGTTTGCCCTCAGGATAGATCGCTTTTTGGACCAGCAATGGACCGAAATGGCGGTTTTCAATCAAAACGGTGCGCATTTTTTTAACCGCAAACCGAAGATGAAGTTCGGCCGGCCATCGGTCGTGGGGGGGATGAGTCACAGCAAAATATTCAACATTGCCGCGTGCGGTTCGGAACTAAAAACTTCAACCAAGGTCAATATTGAATGTTTAGATATTATCCTAGACAGCGATCATGTGGCGAACGCCGTCTTGATCCATCGTCGCTCCTGATCCGCTGGCCACCATTTCGCCTCGGCTCATGACCAGATACCGATCCGCGAGGTGGTGGGCAAAATCATGGTATTGCTCCACCAACAGGATGGTTAAACTCATCTCGGTTACAATGTGGCGAAGTGTTCTGCCTATCTCCTGGATGATCGATGGCTGAACACCTTCGGTCGGTTCGTCGAGAATCAACAGCTGCGGCCGGCCCATCAGAGCACGTCCGATCGCCAGTTGTTGCTGTTGCCCCCCGGATAAATCGCCTCCCCGCCGAGACTTCATCGACTTCAAGATAGGAAAAAGGCTATAGATGTCGTCTGAAACGGTGCGGACCGATCGATTTCCGGCCGCGCCCACCAGGAGGTTTTCTTCAACTGTTAGGCGGGGGAAGATATCCCTCCCTTGGGGGACGTAGGCGAGTCCGTTCGACACCCGGCTGTAAGGTGGAAGCTTTTCCAACGCCTTTTTGTTCCAATGAATCTTGCCTGTCCGGATCGGCACCACACCCATCAAACAGCGCAGCAGAGTTGTTTTCCCGACTCCGTTCCGGCCGAGCAAAACGGTCAGCTGACCAGTTGGCAGAGTGAAAGTCACGTTTCTCAGGATATGACTTCCGCCGTAGTATTGGTTCACCGAGTCAACTTCCAGCATAGGAGGGAGCGTTCACCGTTTACGGTTCAGAGTTGTTGCGCGTTCGTTGGTTGTCTCATTACCGGCCGAGGTAAGATTCTATCACGCGTTCGTCGCGCTTGACGTGGTCCAGCGTGCCTTCCGCAATCACGCTTCCTTCAGCCAGGACGGTGACTTTGCCTTCTTGACCGCTCAAAGCGGCCACGAATTCCATGTCGTGTTCAACCACCATCATTGAGCATTTGCCGCGGAGGTGGTTCAGAAGATCCGCCAACTGCTCCGTCTCGTGGTCGCTCATTCCCGCGGCCGGTTCATCCAGAAGTAACAGCCGCGGTTCCTGCATGAGCAGCATCCCGATTTCAAGGAGTTGCTTCTGGCCATGAGAAAGCTCACCGGCTTGCCGGTAGGCCTCGTTTTCAAGCCGGACCAGCGCAAGCGTTTCTTTGATCTTCGCCAGTGCGACGCCGGTGAGTTTGGACCGAAGCGTGTGGAACCATCTCTTATCTTCATTCATCGCCAGATCGAGATTTTCCCAGACCGTGTGTTGTTCGAATACGGTTGGTTTTTGAAACTTCCGCCCAATGCCGGCGCGCGCGATTCTCGGTTCGTCAAGACGTGTCAGATCGATCGTCTGCCCGAGAAAAACGCGTCCGCTATCCGGCTTTGTTTTGCCGGTTATAACATCCATCATGGTTGTTTTGCCGGCGCCGTTTGGACCAATGATGCAGCGCAGTTCGTCGCCCTCCACCGACAGGGACAAATTGTTCAATGCCCGGAAACCATCGAAGCTGACGCTGACATCTTCCAGGTAAAGGATAACCCCATGGGAAAGATCAACTTCGCCCGGAACATTGAGGTGCGCCAGACCAGTGACGTCACCAGTATCCGCATTTGACCCGTTTGATGGTGCGTCTCTCATCGCCGGTCGGTTATTGTTTATTGCGGAGACGCTGGAAAAGTCCCACCACGCCTTTCGGCAGCCAGAGCGGCACAATGACGAACATGGCGCCTAGAAAAAAAAGCCAGTAGTCCGACAACGACGCAGTGAGGAAACTTTTCGCTTCATTGACGATAAATGCACCGAGAATCGGTCCAATCAGAGTGCCGCGTCCGCCAACCGCAACCCAGATCGCCATCTCGATGGAGTTCCCAGGTGACATTTCGCTCGGGTTGATAATTCCAACTTGCGGCACGTAGAGCGCTCCGGCGATCCCGCACAAGATGGCTGAAAAGGTCCAGACAAACAGCTTGTAACCAAGCGGACTGTATCCGAGAAACATCAGACGAGACTCGGTGTCGCGCACGCCCTTCACGACACGGCCCAGTTTCGACGTGACGATATATCTGCAAGCCAGAAAGCCACCCACCAGAGTCGCGAACGTGATCATGAAGAGTCCGGCTCGCGTGCCGATCGCAGCGATCGGAAAGCCGAGAATACGTTTGAAATCGGTGAATCCATTGTTCCCGCCAAACCCGGTCTCGTTCCGGTAGAACAAAAGCATGGCCGCAAACGTCAAGGCCTGGGTAATGATGGACAGGTAGACGCCTTTGACTCGGGAGCGGAAAGCAAAAAATCCAAATACCCAGGCCAGCAAACCCGGAACCAGTATCACCAGCAGCATGGCATAAAGAAAATGATCGGTCCCGTGCCAGTACCAGGGCAGGGCTTTCCAGTCCAGAAACACCATGAAATCGGGAAGATGGCTATGGTAGACCCCCTCGAGGCCGATCGAGCGCATCAGGTACATGCCCATCATGTAACCGCCCAACGCGAAGAAAAGGCTGTGACCTAGACTCAGAATTCCGCAGTAACCCCAGACCAGATCGAGTGCCAGCGCTCCGATTGCGTAGCACATGATTTTGCCGACCAGCGTCAGTGCGTAGGCCGAAAGGTGGAACGGACTCCCTTCCGGCACGAGCATGGAACAAATTGGCACCAGCGCGAGAACCGCGATAACAATGAAGATCAGGACGCGCCAGGAAACTGGACTTAACATCGGCTGCCGGGCCGGCAGGATCAGCTGTTGGGTGGGTTCGATGGTAGCGGTAGTCATTTCAAACCTCCACGCTGCGACCTTTGAGAGCGAACAACCCTCTCGGGCGTTTCTGGATGAACAACACGATCAACACGAGGACCGCGATTTTTGCCAAGACCGCACCCCAGAACGGCTCAATCACTTTACTGATGACCCCGAGACCCATGGCGCCAATGATGGTTCCGGCGAGTTGGCCGACACCGCCCAGGACAACCACCATAAACGAGTCGATGATGTAGTTCTGGCCCAGATCCGGACCCACGTTCCCGATCTGGGAAAGCGCGCATCCGCCCAGACCCGCTATCCCTGCACCGAAGGCGAAGGCGTAACTGTCGACTTGCCAGGTACGTATCCCGGAGCAAGCAGCCATTCTGCGATTCTGAGTGGTGGCTCGAATATAGAGTCCCAACCGAGTCTTGTTCAGAACGAGAGAAGCGATTCCCACGACTGTCAGGGCGAATACCATGATGGTGATCCGGTTGAAGGGCAGGATCAGATTCGGCATGATAGCGACGCCTCCACTCATCCAGGAGGGGTTCGAGACCTCAACGTTCTGTGCACCAAATAACATTCGGACGGTCTGAATCAGCACCAGGCTGATTCCAAATGTAGAGAGCAAAGTTTCCAGCGGCCGGCCGTACAAAAATCTGAGAACACCCCGCTCCAGGATAAAACCGGCGATCGCCGCGGCCAGAAATGAAGCTGGGACCGCCGCTAAAGGATACCAATCGATTGCTCCCGCCCAATGACTTCTGAAAAACTCCTGAACGACATAAGTCGCGTAGGCGCCGATCATTAAAAACTCACCATGCGCCATGTTGATCACGCCGATCAACCCGTAGGTAATCGCCAATCCGAGCGCAGCCAACAGCAAAATGCTACCGAGACTGAGACCTGCAAATAGCGTCCCGATCATCTCGATTTTCCATTGTTCGAAGGCCATGGCCTTCAGCGCTTCGGTCGCCGCCGCTCTTACTTTTTCATCGGTTTCGGCATAGGTTCCGTCCTTCTGCTTTTCGACCAAGGGGAGCAACAGACTCCGCATTTGCGGGTCCTTACGTCCGCCGATCAACTGGACCGCTTGGAGCCTTTTGGATGCGTCAGGATCCTGAAGCGCGGTAAGAGCCCATAGCTGATCAAGTCGAGCTTTTAATACCGGATCGGTCTCCTTGCTGCGAGCTGCCTCGATCAGCGGCTTCGCCGCGGGATCCGGTGCCTGGAATAAAGCATTGATGGCTTTCTCACGAACGGCGTGATCCGGCGCCTGCAGTCTGAGCCCGTCCAAACCGCTTTCGACTCGTGCCCGGAGCAGATTGTTCAAGGTGATGGGTTGTACATCACTCGCCTTAATCGCCACTGGCGCATCAGTAATCGGGTCCTTGAGAACATCACCTTCCTGAATCAATACACGTCCGTCGGATGTTGCGACGACATTTTCCTGTCCCATGGCCTCGAGCACACGAAGCGCAGCCGCATCGCCCGAAGCGATGATCCGATCGAGCGCCTGCGCTTTTGCGTCGAAGTCATCTTCGGCCAGCGGCTTGAGGTCGTCAGCGGTCAGCGCGAAGACGCGATGGCTCCCCCCGACTAAAACGAGGAGAGCCAAAAATATCGAACAGAAAGAGCGTGGCATTTTCTGCTAACAACGGACGGAAGTTGCCTCTTTAACGATCGGACCGGTCCGCGATCGCAGTCCCAGTTCCGATGTTGAGCGGCACCACGCTGGAAACCCGATCAGGTTTGTTTTCGTTGCCCGGTATAAATGGGCTCCAGGGTTGTGCACGCACCGTACCCTTGGTCTTCCAGACGACAGTGAACTGGCCGTCCCCGCGGATTTCCCCGATCATCACTGGTTTGTGCAGGTGATGGTTCGGATCCATTTCTTCTTCGAATCCGCAAGGCGCATTGAATTTCTGGCCGTAGGCCGCGGCGATCACCTTGTCGACGTCGGTCGTTCCTGCTTTTTCCACGGCCTGTTTCCAGATATGCATTCCGACGTAGGTGGCTTCCATCGGATCGTTTGTCACACGCTTGTCGCCACCCGGCAGATTGTGCTCCTGCACATAAGCAAACCACGCTTTCTTGAACGCTTCGTTCACTGGGTTCTTCAGTGACATGAAATAATTCCACGCGGCGAGGTTACCGACCAGCGGCTTAGTATCGATTCCGCGGAGTTCCTCTTCCCCTACCGAGAACGCGACTACCGGTACGTCAGTCGCTTTCAATCCCTGGTTGCCGAGTTCCTTGTAGAAGGGAACGTTCGAATCGCCGTTGATGGTCGAGATCACCGCCGTCTTTCCTCCCTGCGAGTATTTTTTGATATCCGCGACGATCGTCTGGTAATCAGCATGTCCGAACGGTGTGTAGATCTCGTTAATATCAGCGTCTACAACTCCTTTTGAATGAAGGAAAGCACGTAAAATCTTGTTGGTCGTTCGGGGATAGACATAGTCGGTTCCCAGCAGAAAGAAACGCTTCGCGCCGCCTCCTTCTTTGCTCATCAGATATTCGACGGCTGGAATTGCCTGCTGGTTGGGAGCTGCGCCGGTGTAGAAGACATTCTTCTGCATCTCTTCGCCCTCATACTGCACAGGGTAAAACAGTAGGCCATTGAGTTCTTGAAATACGGGCAGCACCGACTTCCGCGAAACGGACGTCCAGCAGCCGAAAACGACCGCCACCTTGTCCTGACTCAAAAGTTGACGCGCCTTTTCGGCGAATAGTGGCCAGTTCGACGCCGGATCAACGATGACCGGCTCGAGCTGGCGTCCCATCACCCCGCCGCTCTTGTTGATTTCTTCGATGGTCATCAGCGCAACATCTTTGAGTGATGTTTCCGAGATGGCCATGGTGCCCGATAAGGAATGGAGTATTCCGACCTTGATCGGTTCGCTCGACTCTGCACCCACGAGCGGGGGAACAGAGGCAAGCGTTAAACATGTCGCTAAGGTAAGGAGTTTCAAGAAATTGCTTCTCTTCATGGGATATTGGGGTTGGCGATGACTAGTGCCACCTGGACCTGAGCAAACGCCGTGCCACTCGCAATTTCGCAAGAAACCCGTCGCACAACGCTGCGCTCGCAATGCTAAACCTTGCACAACCACCTGAACTAAGGTCACGGACCACCTGAATTCCCGCCCGGATCGTCCCCACCACGGTTCACGACGCGTTTGGATCCGGTATTCGCTCGTGCGCCGTGTCTGCGTCTTTACGAACGTTGACTCCGAAGATGTTATTTTTTGATCAACTTAGGCGAAGTTGATCAGTCAACCTCGATCTTTACCGCTCAGCCGCTTCCCGCGAATCGGCGTATCTATGTGTTTACCGTGGTTTTCACGGCCCGAAGAGCCAAGAAAAAATTTAGCCCAAGGTCTAACCCCTAAGCGGTTGAGGTTAGGAAATCTTGGGATGATTTATCGGCCCGCAGGGGCGGCAAAAATTGAGAACAGGTAATCCTGCTATTGGCATGGTTTATGCTCCGCAGGGCTAGGGGGGGTTCAGCCCGGCGTTTTAACGCCGTACGTGTTTAGCGCCATGGCTGCTAGGTCGTAAAATTTTTTGCTGGCGTTCATTTTTTGCTGGTTTCCAGAAAAAGGACGCGCTAAGAAGCCGGGAGTGTTTACTCCCGGATTAATTCAAGGGCG
>Ga0210383_10001180_pt1 | contig 24066 bp, 15 predicted proteins | sample IncBWC14OmetaG_FD_160072 | JGI IMG/M metagenome (GOLD analysis project Ga0210383, IMG submission 160072) | Forest soil microbial communities from Barre Woods Harvard Forest LTER site, Petersham, Massachusetts, United States - Inc-BW-C-14-O ... | reverse complement strand
TGACGTGGTTGCCGTGCTGATGCACGGCGACGCGGCGTTTGCCGGGCAAGGGATTCTGGCCGAGACGCTGAACCTTTCCGGCGTGGACGGATTCACGGTGGGCGGCTCGGTGCACATCATCGTGAACAATTTGATTGGCTTCACCACGATTCCTCGCGATTCGAATTCTTCGCATTTCGCTTCGGACCTCGCCAAGCGGTTGCCGATTCCGATATTCCACGTGAACGCGGAAGATCCGGACGCCGTGGTGCGCGTTGGCAAGATGGCGCTCGATTACCGCTACGAGTTCGGTACGCCGGTGGTGATCGACCTGATCGGATATCGCAAGCACGGCCACAGCGAAGTGGACGATCCCACGATTACGCAGCCATTGCGCTGGCGAAAGATCGAAGAGCATCCGCCGATCTGGAAAATCTATTCGGAGCATACCGGTCTGGACGGCGAGCCGCTCGTGCGACGCGTGCAAGAGGATCTGGATGCGGCGCAAAAGCGCGCGTTAGAGCTCGAGAAGAGTCCACCGATGCGGCGGCTGCCGGAATACTGGGACGCATATCGCGGCGGGCGCTACGATGCGTCGCTCGAAGTGGACACGGGTGTGGACGCGGCGACGCTAGGGTCGGTTGGCGAGTCTCTGGTGAGTTATCCCGCGGGATTCCACGTCCATCCGAAAGTGAAGAAATTGCTCGAGCAGCGCCTCGAAATGGCGCAGGGCAAGCGCGCGCTCGATTACGGCATGGCCGAGGCGATGGCGTTTGGGTCGCTATTGAGGCAAGGCGTGCCGGTGCGGCTCACGGGGCAGGATACGCGCCGGGGAACGTTTAACCAGCGGCACGCCGCGTTGATTGATATCGAGACGGAAGAGGAATTCGTGCCGCTGGAGCAATTGGCGTCGGATGGCGCGTGGTGCGAAATCTACAATTCGACGCTCTCCGAGGCGGCCTGCCTGGGATTTGAATACGGCTTCAGCCGTGACTATCCCGAAGCGCTCGTCCTGTGGGAGGCGCAGTTCGGCGATTTCGCGAATGGCGCGCAGATCATCATCGACCAGTTCGTGGTGGCGAGCGAAGACAAGTGGAATTTGCTTTCGGGAGTGGTGCTGCTGCTGCCGCATGGTTACGAAGGCCAGGGCCCGGAGCATTCGAGCGCGCGCATCGAACGCTTTTTGCAATTGGCCGCGCGCGACAACATCCAAATTTGCCAGCCTTCCACTGCGGCGCAGTATTTTCATTTGTTGCGGCGGCAGGCCCTGCGCGTGTGGCGGAAGCCGCTGATCGTCTTCACGCCGAAGAGCATGCTGCGGCATCCGGCAGCGAGTTCGCCGCTGGCGGATCTTTCGGCACCGCGTTTCCTGCCCGTGATTCCGGACAGTGGAGATGGGTCGGCCACGCGCGTGCTGCTCTGCACGGGCAAGATCGGGCACGAGCTCGAAGCGGAGCTGAAGAAGCGCAAAGACAAATCCGTTGCCATCGTTTTTCTCGAGCAGCTCTACCCGCTGCCGGAAGCGGAGCTTTCCGCGGAGATGGACCGGCACGCGAACGCGCGCGAATTTGTGTGGGTGCAGGAAGAGCCGGGCAACATGGGCGCACTTGCTTTTCTGCTGCCGCGCCTCGAGCGGCTGGCGCGCGGGCGGGCTGTGCTTTCCGTGAAGCGTTCTTCGAGCGCGAGCCCGGCTACCGGGTCGCACAAAGCGCACGAGATGGAGCAGAAGACGCTGATCTCGCTCGCATTTGGCCTGGGCGCGAACGAGTAATATCACCGCGGATCTCGGTTCGCGAAACCGGCAAAGAAGCGGGAAAATGACACCTGAGCCCAAACTCAGGCTTGCGAAATGATCACGCTCAGCGGTCCCGGCAAGGGATGAATTTCGCCCGACGCGTAGCCCGCATTTCCCAACATGCGCTGGTATTCGGCAAACGTGTAAGCATCGCCGGCGATCGTGTGGCCGAGCATCGTCATGCTGAATGCTGCTGCGGCGGGCGGCGTGATGCGGTCGTCGTTGGGGATGAAATCCAGGATTACAACGCGGCCACCCGGCGCTAGCACCGCGTGGACTTTCTTCAGGATGGACTCGCCGGTTGCGATGTCGAAGTGGTGCAGGAAGTTCGTAATCAGCGCGAGATGGTAGCCGGTGCCGAGATCGCGGTCGAAGAAGCTGCCGGGAAGCAGATGATGGCGCGCACCGACGCCAGCCGATTTGGCGTTTTCGCACGCCACTTCGAGCACCCGCGCCCAATCGAGTGCGAAGATTTCGGCGTTGGGATTCTGTTGCGCAATGGCGATGCCGAACATTCCATGGCCGGCGGCAATATCGAGCACCTTCCAGCTTTCTCCCTTCGCGGCACCTACGGTTTCCGCAATCCCGGCGGCGGGAAACGTCATGAGCGGCCCCATGGCGCGCGCGAATTCCACCCATGCCGGATTCTCCGGCTTCATCACGGCTCGATCTCGCAGCGATTTTTCCGGGTCGCGGATCGTGTCGGCGAGATCCATGAAGACGTCGAGAGTTTCCGCGCGGACAAGAAAATCGGTGATCGTGCCGACGTACGCGGGTGATTTGCGGTTCAGGAAGATGGCCGCATCCTGCGACAGCGAGTAGAGCTTATCGCGCTTTGCGAGCAGGCCAACGATTGTGAGGTAGTCGCAAAGAATGCGGATGCCGCGCTCGGTGGCTTTACAACGCCCCGCTATTGCGGCAGCAGTCTCATTGCCTTCGGCAATCACGGTGAAGAGGTCGAGCTGAATTGCGGCGCGAAGCGCAGCCGTGCGCTGATAGGAATTCAGTATCTGCATCACGAAACCCGGATTCGGCTGGTCGTTGGAAGCGGCGGCTTGGGTCGTCACAGTAATGCCTCCTTGAGCGGGAATGGGTTGAGGTTGAATGATTTCAATTGGCTTGCGAGTTCTTCTCGAAGCACCAGCCGACAAACTCGGGCGTGTAGCGCTCGATGACTGCCGAAGGCACATCCGACGCGCTGAGCTTCTGAAATGCGAAGCGGATCGTGCCGTCCGGCTCGACCGTGCCGAGCAAGAAGCCGTAAACATTCGTTTCCGCCGCGTTGGCGTTTTTTTTTTCGGGAGGCAGGGCGTAGCGCACGGCGCCGGCCGTCCCGACAATCCAACCGGGAAGCACGCCGCCATTCGCGCGCCAATAGTCCGTGTTGAAAATCCCATCCATGAAATAGTGCGAGTGGCTCGAGAGGACATAGACGCGCTTGTGCGCCTCGTTCTGCGCTTTCAGCAACGCTTTGTAGACGGCGCGGCCGCTTTCGATGCCCTGTGCGGATTGGTCCATGCTGTGATTCGCGGAAATGCTTTCCGGCAGCGCTTCGTGCATACCGGCGACGATCGTGTGAATGGACTGGTCAGCGGAATCGCGCTCGACGACGCCAGCGAACCAGCGCATTTGCGCTGCGTCGAATTGATCGTCGGTCGCATTGTCGAGGCTGATGAAATCCACGCCGCCCTTCTGCCAGTGGAAATACGTTTTCACTTTGTGGTCGCGGGGATCATCGCGCAGGCGCTGCGCCTGGAGCGCAGGCGTATCGAGCCAATCCGCGAACTGCTGGATGTATTCGGGGCGCGCTTTGGGGGGAATCGTGTCGTGATTGCCGATGCCGAGAAACACGGGCACAGGCGCGAACGGAGCGAGCTGATTCTGAATGAAATCGTCCCACGCGGAGGAAAGATAGCCGCTCACGTTGAGCGGCTGATGCAGATGCTCGGGCTGGTGCTGCATGTCCTCATCGAAAGTGTAGATGGCGCGAAAATCGCCGAGCTGCCAGTAGAACGCAGCGCCTTTGGTTTTCACGCCGGCGGCAATGGCCGGCATCACCACGTCCCCGCAATTGCGCGAATCGCCCGAGACGGCGAAGCTCCACGTCGAGCCGGCCGCGGCCTGCGCGTGCGCGGGGAGCACATTGAATGCCGAGGCGCCGCACACCAACAAGGCTGCGACCGCCGCGAAGAAAACTGCTGTTCTGAAACTATTCATTCCCAATGCTCCGTCTATGTTGTTCGAAGGGCGGGTTATTGTCTCGCGTGGCGGAAGGCGAGGCAATGGCGGATCGGCGAAATCTGCTTGGGCGGGCCAGAGAGTTCGCGTAACTTTCTAAGCGCATGGCTGCGAGGATTGATTCCCTTTCGGAGCGTGACGGCGGGCCGCCTACCTGGGCGACATCCGTAGACGTGTGGGTAATGCTTCGCCCACGCGCAGCGTATGAGTGGCTGGCTGCATCGCCCAGCCGAGCGGGCAAGTGGATCGTGCTGCGACGTCCGCTCGCATTGGCTTTCCTGCTCGCATGCATGATGTCGCTCGTTGCGTCGCAACGACTGACGCTGAGGCACATCGCAGGCGGCACGGTGAGCGCGCTGTTTCTGCTTCTGGCGCAAGTCGGCGTGCTTTGGTTGGTGTGTGGACGCCGGCGAACGATTCCTTTCGCCCGTACAGTGGACCTTTTCTTCGCGAGCTACGGGCCGTGGGTGCTCTGGGTGCTTGCTTTCTCCTACCTCTGGGCATTTTTGCCGATGCGGGACGCGTTGAAATATTTTTGGACGGGCTCGATCACCGTGACAGGTGGCACCGTAGTGGCCTGGTCGCTGTATCTCGACTGTCGATTTTTTCGTGGCGTGTTGCACCGATCGCGCGCGGGAGCTGCTTGGGATGTCGCGCGGTTGTGGACACTCTCCTGGTGCGTGTGTCTCGTGATTTTTGGGTGGAGTGCGCTGCCGGCTGAGGTGGCGAGGATTCTGGCGCGATGACGATAACTGCGATGCGCTCTGTTTCCGTCGCTCTGCTTTTGGCTGCGCTGGCGCTTGGCACGATTTCGGATCGCGCACCCTCGAATCCAGTTGTCGAGCTAGGCGGCTATCGCGTGCTGGCCGCGGATTTTCACATCCACAGCTTCCCTCTGAGTTGGGCGTCGCTCGGCCCGCTTGATACCGTGGAGCAAGCAAAGCGCGAAGGCCTCGACGTGATCGCCATGACTCCGCACAACCTGCTCTGGGTGGGGCAGCTCGGACGCAGGTACTCGCAGATCACGGGCGGGCCTCTGGTGATTTCGGGCGAGGAGATCGTCTCGCCGGAGTATCACCTGCTTGCTATTGGAATCTCGCACACGGTGGCGTGGCACGAGAGCGTTGGGAGCGCGATTGACGCGATCCACGCGCAGGGCGGCATCGCCATCGCTGCGCATCCCATCAAAGCTTTCTGGCCCGCGTACGACGCAGACTCAGTGAGGAAGCTCGACGGCACCGAAGTGCTGCATCCGCTCGCGTACCAAAACGGCCCGGGTTACAGTGAATTGCAGGAATTTTACGAGCGCTCCAACGCGGCCGCGATTGGCGACTCGGATTTTCATGGAGTGCTGCACATGGGGCTGTGCCGCACGCTTGTGTTTGTGCGGGAGGCGGCCGAGAGCGGCGTGCTGGAAGCCATTCGCGCGCGTCGAACAGTGGTGATCGATCGAGACGGTAAGGCGTACGGCGATCCGCAGTTGATCGCCGTCGTTCGCGCGAGCCCGGAATGCCAGCGTCTGCTCGAGTCGCCTGCCATCCAAAGCGCCGCGAAGCCGCTCGCCCGCTGGAGCCGGATTCTCGGCATGCTCGGACTCTTGGGAACGCTGCTCTTCGGCCTCGCTCCACCTCGCGCCGAAGGCTCGCGCGCTTCGCGGTAGCTTCGCGGGCCGAAAACCTCGATTCGTTGACTCGCGCGCGGGGCCACCATAAGATGGCTGCCAGCAAATCCCTTTCCATCGGCTCGCATGAGCGCACCTCTACCCGAAAACGAAGCGGCGCGGCTGGAGGCTCTGCATCGTTATGGCGTTCTCGATACGGTTCCCGAACAGGATTTTGACGACCTCTCGCGGCTTGCTGTATTGGTGTGCAACGTGCCAATCGCAACCGTCACATTTGTCGACGAAAACCGCCAATGGTTCAAGTCGCGGCTGGGGATGGAGGAGCCGGAAACGCCTCGCGACATCGCCTTCTGCGCGCATACGATTCTGCGTCGCGAAGTGCTGGTGATTCCCGATGCGCTCGCGGACGAGCGCTTCCGCTTCAACCCGCTCGTTACCGGTGAGAAAAGAGTGCGGTTCTACGCGGGCGCGCCGCTGATCACCCCCGAAGGCCACGCACTCGGCACAATCTGCGTGATTGACCATGTACCACGCCAACTCTCGGGCGAGCAGATCGAAGCGCTCAAGGCGCTCGCGCGTCTCGTCGTAGCCCAACTCGAGCTGCGGCGAAGCGTCTCGGATTTGTCGCTCGCCGTGCGGCAGCGGCGGCAGACCGAGCAGGAGATCGACCAGCTCTTCAATCTTTCGATCGATATGCTCTGCATCGCCGACATGGACGGCTACTTCAAGCGCATCAACCCGGCATGGGAGAAGACGCTCGGCATTCCCACCGCTCAACTGCTCGCGCAGCCGTACGCGGATTTCGTACATCCGGACGACCGCGCAGCCACATACGCGGAAGCGAAGAAAATCGGCGAGGGCATTCCGGCCGTGTCGTTTGAGAATCGCTACCGCCGCGGCGACGGCACGTACATGTGGCTGCTCTGGAACGCCACGATCAGCCACGACACGCGGCTGATTTTCGCCGTCGCGCGCGACATCACGCAGCGCAAGCGCGCCGAGCGGAGGCTCGCGGCGGGCTACGCCGTCACACGCGTTCTGGCCGAAGCGGAGAATTACGATCTAGCGGCGCCGCAGATTTTGAAAGCGATCTGCGAAGGGCTCAGCTGGGACGTCGGCGGAAGCTGGCGCGTGGATGAAAACTCCGGCAAGTTGCGGTGCGCGGATATCTGGCACACCCCAGCGATGCAGTTTCCTGGTTTTCTCGAATCGTGTGGGCAGATTCAGTTCAAGATGGGCGAAGGACTGCCCGGCCGCGTGTGGGCCACGCACCAGCCGGCGTGGATACCGGACGTGGTGGAGGACGTGAATTTTCCGCGCGCGTCCGTGCTGCTCAAAGAAGGGCTGCACTCGGCATTCGCATTTCCGATTCGCAGTTCGGGCCACTTCCTGGGCGTAATCGAGTTCTTCAGCCGCGAGGTGCGGCAACCCGAGGCCGATGTGCTCGACATGTTCGATTCCATCGGCAGCCAAATCGGGCAATTCATCGAGCGGCGGCACGCCGAAAGCGAACTGAAGCACTACACGGAATACCTCGAAGCCGCGCGAGCGGCACAGGCCGAAGACGCGCGCCGCCTGGCTCAGCTGGTGAAAGAACTCGAGATCGCCAAGCAGCGCGCCGAGCAGGCCACGCGCGCGAAAAGCGAGTTTCTCGCCAATATGAGCCACGAAATTCGCACGCCGATGAATGCGATCATCGGCATGACGGAGCTTGCGCTCGATACGCGCCTGAAACCCGCCCAGCGCGATTACCTGCGCACCGTGAAAACGGCCGCTACATCGCTCATCAGCCTGATTGACGACATCCTGGAGTTCTCGAAGGCCGAGGCGCAGAAGCTCGAGCTGGACCGCATCCCTTTTGCGCTGCGCGACGCGCTCGAAGACACGCTGCGCGTGCTCGCCGTCCGCGCGCCGCAGAAGGGAATCGAACTCGCGCTGGACGTGCCGCCCGAGGTGCCCGACAGACTGATCGGCGATCCCGAGCGGCTGCGCCGGATTTTCGTCAATTTGGTTGGGAACGCGATCAAGTTCACGGAGAAGGGCGAAGTGGTGGTGCGCGCCGAGCTAGAGTGGCTCTCGGGCGACACCACGTCAATTCATTTCAGCGTCACCGACACGGGCATCGGCATCTCGCCCGAGCAACAACAGCACATTTTCGAGGCTTTCGAGCAGGCCGATGCGACCACCACGCGGAAGTACGGTGGCACGGGCCTCGGCCTCGCGATTTCGAAGCAGCTTGTGGAACTGATGGGCGGTCGCATTTGGGTGGATAGCGAAGTCGGGCGCGGCAGCGCATTTCATTTCACGGCGCACTTCGGCGTGCAGACGCAACCGGAAAGCGCCGGGCACGAAGTCGCGGTGATAAGGAAACCAATCAAGCTGCACGGACTTCCCGTCCTGCTCGTGAGCAGCGATCCGGTGGCGCGGTTGATCTTGCAAGAAATGCTCACGAACTGGCAGATGAAGCCGGTGATCGCGGATAGCGGGCCGGCCGCGTTTGAAGCGCTCGAACGCGCGCATCAGAGCGGCGCGCCGCTACGGCTGATGATTCTCGACGCCGAGCTTTCGGGCATGGATGGCTACGAAGTGGCTGCGCAAGTGCGCGAGAACCACGACTGGAATTCCGTGGCGCTGATCCTGCTTGCTCCCGGTGCTGGCCGCGAATGCCAGAAGCGCGCGAAACACTTGGGAGCGAAGGCCGTGGTGGCGAAACCCGTGTCGCAATCGGACTTATGGAATGCGATCACGTCGGCGATTCCCGTCTCCGGGCGCGGCAAGGCGCGGCCAGGCGGGGCAGCAGGAAAATCCCGGCGCGCGGTGCAGCGGCTGAGGATTCTCGTCGCGGAAGATAATCCCGTGAACCAGGAGCTGGTGTTGAATTTGCTGGAGCGGCGCGGCCACTCGGTGATCGTCGCGGAAAACGGCAAGCAGGCGGTGGCGGCTCTCGAAAAGCACAAATTCGATCTCGTGTTGATGGACGTGCAGATGCCCGAGATGGGCGGCATCGAGGCGACGCAAATCATTCGCGAGCGCGAAAACGAGACGGGCCAGCACGTTCGCATCGTGGCGATGACGGCTCATGCGATGCGCGGCGACCGCGAGCGCTGCCTCGTGGCCGGCATGGACGGCTACCTCGCAAAGCCGCTCGATCCGCGAACATTTTTGCAAACGGTGGAGACGATCGCGGGCCCCGGACCCCTTACCAGACCGCCGGCGCTGGCAGGCTCGCAGGCCGCATCGCCGTCCGCGAATACGGCCCCCGCGCCCAGTGACGGACAGCCGACGGGATCCGCGGCGGCGACGAATGTTGCTTTCGACGATTCTGCCCTTCTGGCCCGCTTCAACGGAAACGAGAAACTCCTGCAATCGCTCGTGACGACTTTTCTCGAGGATTGCCCGAAAATGGTCAAGCGCATTCGCAGCGCAATGAAATCGCGCAATCCTGCGGCGATCGCCGAGAGCGCTCACGCGCTGAAAGGCTCGGTCGGAAACTTCGGGCCCTCGCCCGCCTTCGAAACGGCACGAGCACTGGAAATGGCGGGCCGAAAGGGTACACTCGAAGGCTCCTGGGAGGCGTTTGCTACCCTGGAGGACCAGTTAGCCAGTCTTTCGCCCCTTCTCGCGCGCCATGGAAAGCCCGGGCGGACGAAGCGGCGGCGCGGCAGTCCCCAGCACTCACCGCGGAGGAAGAGATGAAGCGAATTTTGGTTGCCGACGACGACCGCACCACACGCTTGCTGGTGACGGAGATACTAAAGGACGGGAAATATTCAGTCGTCGCCGCGGCGGATGGCGCCGATGCGCTGAAGAAACTCAAGACCAAGAAATTCGACCTCACGCTGCTGGACGTGTGGATGCCGAAGATGAACGGCCTGGAAGTGCTCGCCGCGCTGCGCAAGTCGAAATCGAAGACGAAAGTGATCGTGATGACTTCGGACGACACGCCCGAAACGCTGCTTGGCGCGATTAAAGAGCAGGCGTTTCAATACATCGCCAAGCCGATTGATCCGCAAATGCTGCTCGGCTTGGTGCGTGAATCGCTCGCGAAGCCCATCGAGGCGCTGCCGATCGAAGTGGTTTCCGCGCGGCCGGAGTGGGTGGAGCTGGTGGTGCCGTGCACTCTCGATACGGCGCAACGCATCGAGACGTTTATGGCGCACATGAAAACAGGGCTCTCCGAAGACGACCGCCGCGCCGTCGGGCAGGCCTTTCACGAATTGCTGCTGAATGCGATTGAGTGGGGCGGCAAGCTCGATCCGAAGCGCAAAGTGCACATTTCGTATTTGCGCGCCAAGCGCATGCTGCTTTACCGCATCAAGGATCCCGGGCCGGGCTTCAAGTTCGAGGAACTCTCGCACGCCGCGATTTCGCATTTGCCGGAAGAGCCGACGGTTCACGACGAAATCCGCCGCGAAAAGGGCATTCGCCCCGGCGGCTTCGGGCTGGTGCTCGCGCAGGCGAACGTCGACGAGCTGCTCTACAACGAAAAACAGAACGAAGTTGTCTTCGTGAAGTATCTCGACGCGAACGCGGCCGCTTCCGGCAATTAGCGGCCGTCACGCGGTTCGGACTTATCTTCCCAACGGAGCGAAGTGCATTCCGGCGAGAGCGAATCGTCCGGCGGCCGAAACTGCCGGGCTCGCCGCTTCGCCGGCTTGTTCGCGAGTCGCTCCGCCGCCGGCCCCTCCGGCCTCGTCGTCGCCATTCGCTTTTTCCCAATCCGCGCGGGACAGCGGGTGAATCTCGCCGAGCTTCTTTTTCGCAAGCGAGCGATTCGTGTCCGCGAGCTCTTTCGCGGTGAACGCATCGAATTCCTTCGCTACATCGTCAAGCTCGTGCGCCAGTGAATCGATCCGCGCGACTTGATAGTCGCCTGGCCGCCCGTCCCAGCCCGCGATTGTGCCGTAGAGTGCGGTGGTCTTCTCGCGGATGCGTTCCTCGCCCGTGATCGCGCCGCCTTCCTTTGTCGCCACGATCTTCCGCCGCATCGTTTCCGTTTGCGCAGCGAGGCCTGCCAACTGCTTGCCGAGAGGATCGTTCGCGCCGAGTTTCTGCGCGCTCGCGAGCAGTTCGTCGCGCACGGCGTTGATGCGCGCCACGTCGTAACTCATGTCGCCCAGCAGCTTGTAGACGCGCATAGACGCGTCGAATTCCTGTTTGCGGTCGTCCATCGTGTAAGTGGCTCGCGGATCGAGCACGATCTTCAATTCGGTCGTGAACGTCTGATCGCCGCGCGTCATTTTCACGGTGTAAGTGCCGGGCAGCACTCGCGGGCCTTGCGCTGCGTCAAACGCCGCCGTGGCCGCGGGTGGAACGTGTGGCGCCTTGAGCTGCATGGACCATACGACACGCGTCAAGCCGCGGCGGCTGCTCGCGGGGAGTGTGTCGACCAGCTTTCCATCGCTATCGAAAATCTCCAGCTTCATCTTGCCGAAGATGTGCCGCTTTTTTTGGTAGTAAGTGATCACCGCGCCGTCCACCGGATTCTGGCCGATGAACGTTGCGTTTCCTTCCGCCCAGCCGCCGCTCGCCTGCAGGCGTTGCTGCGTCGGGCGGCCTTGCACGAACGCCGCTTCCTGCGCGAGCATTTCCGGCGTTAGTTTTCGCAAGGGAGAAATGTCGTCAATGATCCAGATGCCGCGGCCGTGCGTGGCGATCACAAGATCCGATTCGCGCGGCTGCACGACGATATCTCGCACTGCGACATCGGGAAAATCGTTGCCTTTGTAGTGCGCCCACTGCTTGCCGCCGTCGAGCGAAATCCACAATCCGAATTCCGTCCCGAGGAAAAGCATGTTGGGCGAGACAACGTCTTCCTTGATCACATGCGCATAGCCCCGCACGCCGGAGCCTTCGGCCACGATCGACGTCCACGTCTTGCCGTAGTCGGCCGTTTTGAAGACGTGTGGCTCCATATCGCCGAAGGTGTGCCGGTCAAACGCCGCGTAGGCGACAGCTGGGTCGTATCGCCCGGCTTCGACCCAAGACACCCATGAAGCTTTCGGCAGACCGGGAACGTTGCCCACTACATTCGTCCAAGTTTTGCCGCCGTCGCGCGTGAGCTGCAAGTTTCCGTCGTCCGTGCCGACCCAAATCAGCTGCCCATCTTTCGGCGACTCGCTGATCGAGTAGATCGTCGTGTGCATTTCCGCGTACGAATTGTCCACGGTGACGCCGCCCGATTCTTCCTGCTTCTGCTTTTCGGGATCGTTCGTCGTCAGGTCCGGCGAGATGCGGTCCCACGTCTGGCCGTGGTCGCGCGAGCGGAAGAGGAACTGCGCGCCGATGTAGATCGTTCCTTTTTCGTTGGGGCTGATTTGCATCGGCGTGTTCCAGTTGAAGCGCAGCTTGCCCTCGCCGTAATTTGGCTCGGGACGAATGTTGCGCGCCGAAAGATTGATCGTGTTCACGCGCGCGATGTAGCCGCCCTGCGATTCCACATACGCGTAGTGCGGATCGGCCGGATCAGCGAATGCCCAGAAGCCGTCGCCGCCGCCGAGATTTTCCCAGCGGCTGTTCGTGATGCCGCCCGGATACGCCGTGTCGCCCATCCAAACGCTGTTGTCCTGCAATCCGCCGAAGACGTGATAGGGATCGGCGCCGTCGACACTCACGTGATAGAACTGCGAAATCGGCAGGTTCTGCGCCTTCCACCAATTGTTCGCGCCGTCCATGGAATACCACACTCCGCCGTCGTCTCCCGTGATCAGGCGATTCGTGTTCTCAGGGTCCACCCACACGTCGTGAAAATCGCCGTGGGCTCCGCCGGAAATGCCGCTAAAACTTTTTCCACCGTCTTCGCTCATCACGAGACCGCCGTCCGGTTTATAGACCTTGTTCTCGTTCTTAGGATCCACGATGAGATTCGCGAAGTAGAACGGGCGCCACACCATCATCTGGCTTGCGTCGCGGCGATCCCACGTCTTGCCGCTGTCGTCGGAGCGAAATAGCGCGCTGCTCGTCGATTCCACCAGCGCGTATACGACTTTCGGATTCGAAGGCGCCATCGCGACGGCCACGCGCCCCCAGGGCTTCGCCGGCAATCCCTGCGCACTCTTCTCGTCGAGCTCCTGCCAGGTGGCGCCGCCATCCGTCGTCATGTAAAGGCCGCTCGCGCTCGCCGCCGAGGGCCCATCGCCACCTGAGCGGAACGTCCAGCCCTTACGCCGGAAATCCCACATGCCGGCAAAGAGCGTTTTCGAATCGGCGGAGCTCATCGTGATCATCGAGCAGCCGGTAGAAAGATTTCCTCCCTTCAGAATTTTCGTCCAAGATGTGCCGCCGTCCGTCGTCTTGTAGACGCCGCGATCGTCACTATCGCTCCACAATTTGCCGGGGACGCAGGCGTACACCGTGTTGCCGTCGTGCGGATCGATCAGGATCTTCGCCACGCGCTCTGAATTCTCGAGGCCCACGTGCGTCCAGTTGTCGCCGCCATCGTTGGATTTGTAGACGCCGTCGCCGATCGAGACGCTATTGCGCGTCCACGCCTCGCCCGTGCCCACCCAGATGTTTTTCGGATTTGAGGGATCAATCGAGATCGCGCCGATGGATTGCACGTCCTGTTTATCGAACACGGGCTTGTAAGTGGTGCCGCCGTTCACTGATTTCCACACGCCGCCCGACGCCGAGCCGATGTATACCGTCAGCCGCCCATTTTCATGCACGGCGGCGATCGAAGTCACGCGCCCGCTCATCTCCGCCGAACCGATGTTCCGCGCGCCGAGGCCGGAAATCGTATCGGAATCGACTTTCACGTCTTGCGCGCGAAGCGCAGAAGGAGCCGCCGCCACAGCCGCGGCAACTCCGAGCACTGCCATCCAAATCATCCTCATGCGCGCGCTCACTGTGCGCCTCCCGTTGGCTTCGCGCCTGTTTTTGCGTCCGTCTTTGCGGCCGGCATCGTAAAGAGAGCGTCGTCCACCGGCACGTTCGCTTCGATCTTCACCACCGTATATTTCACGCGGTTGGGATCGCCTTTCTGCCCGGCCTCTACGGCAAAGGGATAATAAAGGCCGTTCACTTTCTCGTAGTCGCCATAGTAGGTTTCGCTTTCCTGCACTTCGCCGCGAATCAGCGTCTGCGTTTCGAGCTTGATCAGCAGATTCGAATCGGTATCGAAGTAATAGGTGCGAATGTCGCCGTCCTTCAGCGTGAGCTTCACCTTATAGCAATCCGTGCCTTCCACCGGATCGTGTCCCATGTACTCGGCCTTGTGTCCTTTCGCCGCGTAATCCACAAGCGGACCGTCCAGATCGGCATCCACTGCAAGGCCGCGCAGATCGTCCGCCGAGAGCCGCTCGGGATCGCGCCGCCCGCCGAAAGGATTGATCTGCCATCCGTCTTTTCCGTCGTAGGCCTGCACCTGCGTCATGCCCTGCACCTTGATTTCTTCCCGCACTTTATCTGGACGCTTATTCGTCTGCACCTGTTCGGCGCGCAGAAAGCCCGCGTCTACTTTGCCGGTCGTACGGAGGCTGCGAACGGCACGCAGTTGCTCGAGGCCGCCCTGCGCCGCCACGTTCTTGGCAATGATTTCGTCCACGGTCTGAGCCGAGGCCGCAAGCGCGGCGAGCCCGAGCAGCGCCGACGCGACAAGCGCGAGCCCTGCAAGCCGCGCCGCGCGAATCCACAATGTCATCTGAGTTTTCATAGTTTTCCTCACACCCCGTATCACCACTTGTGCTGGCTCACGATAGAGTCGAAGAAGACAGCCGTTTTCCAAAAGACGTGCGACGCCGCGTTTCGTAAGCAACTGATCTCCTACAGCCCGTAGGAGAAGCGCCGCTAAGTGTAATCCCGGAAATATTCCCGCGCCAGACCCACGCGCAGCGCGCTGATGAAATGGGCACACACAAAATTCGCACGCGCGAATCAATTGACGCGATTCGCGGCCCCGCGTACCATACCGCCAGCTCCAGTCCGGGAGGGAATACAAAGATGGCCAAAAAGGGCAGGCTCAAGACCGCCGCCGTAAAAATTGGCGCAGCCGTAGGAAAGGCCGATCGCACCGCGCACAAAGTGGTTCGCGCCGGTGCTTTGGCGAAAAAGGAGCTCGAACAGATCTCCAAGCAGATTGACGGCCTCAAGCGTCAACTGCGCAAGAGCACGATCCGCTTGCGAAAGGCCCTGGCGTAGATTGCAGCTCCTCGACCCCAGCCTCGAGGCGCAAGCCCCCGGGGCTCGAACTTCGAAGTGTTCCTCCGGCGCGCGGGTGCTTCCTTCGCGCGCACTGCTTTTGCTCGCTTTTCCTTCGCCCGAAACTATCGCCACGTCACCCACGCTTTCCCGTCAACTGCGGAAACTTTTCACAAAATTCCCGTCGCACCCCTCCGCGAGGGGTAAAATAGAGGCATGGCAAGAGGTTGGGAAAGCAAGGCAATTGAAAGCCAAATCCAGGAGTCAGAATTGAAAGCCAGCCGTTCTCAGAAAGCGCCCGTGACGCCGGAACAGGTCGAAAAGCACCGCCGCAAACAGGTTCTAATTCTCTCTCGCAAGCGTGTGGAAAAGGATTTGCAATCCAGCAGCGATCCGCGCTATCGCGATCAACTGAATCGCGCGCTAGCGGATCTTGATGCGCAGCTCTCCAAGCTCCAGGAAGTCAGCTGATTCCCGCTCCCCGCTCTCCCCGGAAGCGCCCCCACACCGCGCGGGGCTGAGTGTGCGCAGACAACTCGCATCCTCGGAGTAACTCGCAATTTCGCGGCCGCGCGCGAAAGGCGTTCGCGGCGTCGCTTAATCCCGCCGGTTGATCACGGATTCCACTAAGTCGGCGAGCTGCTTTGCTGTGTACTCGTTGCCTTCGAGCGTCGCCACGATTTTTCCATGGCGGTCCACCACGATCGTGCGCAGGGAATGCGTCATTAGACCTTCATCCTGCCAAAAATTCATGCCGAATTCGCGGCAGACTTTTTGCACGTCCGTCGTCGGTCCAGTGAGGAAATACCACCCAGTTGCATCCTTCGTCCACGTTTTCGCATAGTCAGCGAGCACTTCCGGCCGGTCGTGCTCGGGATCAAACGTAATGCTCAGCAGCGCCAGATCCTTTCCCATGCGCTCGGCGAAGCGCTTGTGGAGCACGCTGAAGTTATTCGACATACGAAAACAGAAATTCGGCAGCGGGCAGCGCGTGTAAATGAACGTAATCGCCGTCACTCTGCCCGCGAATTGTGAAAATTCCACACGGTGATTTGCCTGATCCGTGAGGACGAAATCCGGCACCGCCTCGCCGACGGCCAGCGCAGGCGCCGGCTTCGTAGCATTGGGCGTTGCGGCCTCGAGAATTTGCAGTTGCCGCGAGGCCATCGGCTCTTGCGCCGTGTTCTCGTATGGACGCAGACGAACCTCGTCCATCACGGCGGCGCTTGCATCTACGCTTAGCGTGAAATCCACTGTCACTCCGGGCTTCAGTCCTTCGAGCGATTTCGCGTCGCGGACGGGAAGCGTCATTACCATCGCGTCCATGTAACCTGGAATTGCCGCGCACGAAATGATCATCTCGCGACGCGCGCGATCGATGCGAAGGATGAGCCCTGACGTGGCGTATTTCTTCGCGTCGGCCTTCTCTTGGCCGGCATCGCGCGCCCTCGCAGCGACCGTGGCTGCCGCGCTCGTTGCTAGCGCCGCCATCGCTTTCATTGTTGAGAGCGAAACCGCGAAGCTCGCCACCAGGAGAATTGTTGCCCTTGTTCTCATTTCACCGCCGGCTTCGCGCTCGCCGCAGCGGCTGTCGCGTCGCCGTGGCCCAGCTGAAATGACTTCCGCGCCAGAGTCTTATACTGCGTCGCGAACTCCGTGACTTCGATGAATTGATTCTTCTGCACGTTGTGCAGCCGCTGCCGCGAATTGCTCGCCGGCCACCAGACCTCGAGCGCCTCAATCTTCGCGTCTTTGCCGAGGCCGATATGCTGTTCGATCGGATTCGCGCCGAAGGAGCCGCCGCTGCCTACCGTGCGATAAATCTTGCGCGGCGCAACGTCGCCATTTTGCACTGTCACTTCAATTCGAGCCCCGATTCCAGCGCGGTTCGATTTTACGCCGGCGAGTTTCACCGTGAGCCAATCGTTGCCGTTGCCGGGATTCTCATACACGCGAAATTGGTGCGCGTCTCCCGGCGTCGCACCACCGTTCGAGACGAGCAGGTCGTCGCGGCCGTTGTTTGCGAGGTCTGCGAACGAGACGCCGTGGCCCTTGTGCAAGTCGCCCGTGCCCGAGGCAGCCGTGATATCGGCGAAATATTTCCCGTCGTGATTGCGCAAGAACATCTTCGGAACCAGCGCTCCGTACTCCGGACCGCCGGTGGCGAGATAGATGTCGAGGTAGCCGTCGTTGTCCGCATCGCCGAAATTTGCGCCCATTGGCATGTTGATTTTCGCGAGCCCGGCCGGAGTCGTCACGTCTTCGAACGTGCCGTCGTGTTTATTGCGGTAGAGATGCAAGGTCGCCACGTTGGTCGGCATGCCGAGGTAACTTCGGAGCGTCTCGTCGTTCGAGAAAAAATACGTCGTGGCGAAAATATCGGGCCAGCCGTCGTTGTCGTAATCGAAGAACCAGGTGGCGAACGTTTGCGAATCAGCCTGATGAACGCCGGCCTTCTCGGAGACTTCGGAGAACGTGTTGTCGTGATTATTGTGATAGAGAAAATTGCCGCCGTAGAGATTCGAGACGTAAAGATCCATGTAGCCATCGTTGTCGTAATCCGCCGCGGCCGCGCCTTTTGTGAACGCCGTCTTATTCACGCCCGATGACGCCGAAATATCCTGGAACGTGCCGTCGCCCTTGTTCAAGAAAAGCTGGCTCGGCCCATTTTCATTCCCCACGAAAAGATCGAGCAGGCCGTCGTTGTTGACGTCCAGCCACACCGCCGCCTGCGTGCGCGTCGCTGGTTCGGCAAGGCCGGCGCCCTTCGTGACGTCCGTGAACGTCCCATTGCAATTGTTTCGCAGCAACGACTTCCGCGCCGGAAATTCCCAAGCGCCGCGGAGCACGAGAATATCCATGCAGCCGTCGTTGTTGTAATCGGCTTGAATCATGTTGAGGCCGCCGAACTGGTCCATCAGCCCGGCCTCGAGCGTGCGGTCGGTGAACGTACCGTCGCCGTTATTGTGAAAATACCGGAGCGGCTGGCAGAAGTCGTAACTCGAGACGACCACATCGAGCAGTCCATTGTTTTCGAAATCGTCCGCGATCACGCCGCCTGCCATCGAACTGAAACCCAGACCAATCTGCGTCGCCACGTCTGTCCAGCGCGGCACATCTTCCTGCGGGGGCGTGGCGAAAGCCGACTCCGGCACCAGATATTTCGACGGCACTCCCGCCGGATATTTTCCGAGCGTCGAGTAAGCGAGATTTAGCAGCCACTTCACCTGCACCGCATCGGGCCGCTCCGGCGTCATTTTCAAATAGTTCGTCAGATACTCGATCGCCTTCTCGGAGTCTTTGGTCTGCCGATAACACGTCGCTTTTTGCGGCGGGAAGAGGCACCGCGCGCCCGGCTTTTCGTAGGCGTCGTTTTCCATTTCGGATTTATGCAGGTATGCGACGCCCAGCACTTCGGTCAATTGCGCGATTCCCGCGGGCACGCTAATCGTCGCCAGCTTGTACGCCGTCTCCCACTCCTGCACCGCACGGTCCATCTTTCCTTCGTATGCGAAAAGTTGCGCGAGCGCGTAGTGCGTCTGGATCGCATCGTAAGGCGACTTGCGTTCCATCTGCGATTCGTCTGCGGTCAATTTTTCGAGGCCGCTGATGCCCTGCGCCAGCGAATTCTCGCGCGCGTTGCAGATCGCGTGCAGGTCCTGCTCCCAGCCTTGCGGCTTCGGATAGCGCTGGAAAAGCATGTCCGCGAGCACTTGCCCCGCCACGTCCGCCGGATACTGAATGGCTCCGCGCCCTGATAAATGCAAATCGCGATTCACGCCCATTCCTTGGCCCGGCCCAGCTCCTTGCGGCGCGCGCCCCGGCCCCATTCCTTGCCCGGGCGCCTCTTCGCCAATCGCAAGCACCTTCACGATCACGAAGCCTGTCGCCACGCGGACCACTCCGCTTGTTTGCCCCGCCTTCATCGTCGAGATCGCATCGCGTAGCTCGGGCCGCAGCGTCATCGGGTCCACTTCACCCAAATTGCCGCCGCTGCTCGCGTTTGGATCGATCGAGACTTCCTTCGCCAGCTCGCCGAAGTCGTCGCCTTTCTGTAGTCGCGCGAACACCTGCTCCGCCTTCGCCTCCGTGTCCACCACGATCACTTGCAGCCGTACTTTTCCCGGCGACGCCGTCTGCGCCCGCAGCCCGAGCACGCCCACGCACATGAGCGCCATCGTGCAAGCTACCGCTGCAATCCGCCTCACCCCATTCATCGCTTCATTTTTCCCAAGTCTAACCCGATGACTCCGCCACGCCGGTCCGTTGCGCGTTGCCTCTGGCTACACCTTCGCGGCCAGCGCACTCCCGCACTGCTGGAAATTCTCGCACCCCCGCGCCCGGTTTGCACACACGTTTCCACGCCTGCAAGCTGGCGCGCCGCGCCCGATTCCGCGCATAATGGCGGTTCGCGTCCAATCGCTTACGCCGAATGCAACCCGAGAGGGAGATTCCTATGGCAGGCACGCTCGATGATTTCCAGAAATTTCGCGCGGAAATGAACGAAGAAATTCACGCCACCGATCATCTCGGCATGAAGCGCTTCTTCGCGCTCGACCACCAGTGCTATCAGGATGGCGCGCTGCCCGGCAAGACGAAGGAACTGCTCGGCCTCGCTGCCTCGGCCGTTCTTCGCTGCGACGATTGCATCACCTACCATCTCGTCCAGTGCAGCGAAGCCGGCTGGACGCGCGAAGAAGTGATCGATGCGCTCAACGTCTCGCTCATCGTCGGCGGCTCGATCGTTATTCCTCATCTCCGCCGCGCCTTCGCGCGGATGCGCGAAATTCCGGCGCTCCGCGAAAAATCCGCACCGAAGGCCGGCGATCATCAAAAAGCTCGCGCGCCGAAATCGACCGCAAAGCGAAGCTAATTTTCCCGCGCGCTTAACTTGCCGCGCCGCCTTCCCGCTTTTCTAGCGGTCGCAAGAATCACGGAGCAGCGTGTTGCCCAGCCGGGCACGCCAGACGGCTCGCGACTGCGTCTTGTGCCTGCATGTTCTCCGGCATCTTCCAGGCATCGCCGATCTCCTGAATTTCGCCGGGCGTCAAATGCCAGGAAAGCGGCGAGGGGGAATTCGACGCGAACAAAAATTTCTCCGGCACCACCCGGATGTTCTTCGCAGCCAGATATCCGGTCGCCATCTGCAGATCGAACGAATCGCGCAGCTGTTGCGACGCCGTCCTCACGTCCACCAGTGTCTCGAGCGGCCCCACCAGTTGCTTCTGCCACGGCCACACGCTTCCTGGATCTGTCGCACCCGGTTTCGCGTCAATGATAATCAGCAGAACGTTGTAGTTGTTGAGTGCCGCTCCCGCGTCGTCCAGCCACTCGATGGTGCTCAGCAATCCCGAATTGTCGTAATAGCCGCCATCGCCCACATGATATCCATAGCGAATCGGCCCTTGCGACGGCCTCGTCAGCGGCGACACATATGGAAAAGTAGCGGACAGCCGCGCTCCGGTCGACACCCGAATATCCGCGTTCGGGAATAGCTCGAAGAATTTCTCCGTTCCTTCCGACGATATATCCGTCGAGGCAACCAGAAACCGCTCGCCCGTCTCGCTCACGGTCGCATTGAAAATCACCGCCGGACGCGTTCCCGCCGCCACGTCGTTTCGCCACTCCCGCATCATCGGCGGCCGCTGCCCGCCATCGCGCCACGCCGTGGACCACGAATTCTCGAGCGACCACCCGCGATCCAGAAATTGCGGCACCAGGCTCCCCAGAAAAGGCGTCGTTCGCGCCAGGTCGGGATACGCAAGCCCCCAGCCCACCGCACTCAGCGACGATCGCGTCGCATTGAACTCAATCTTTTCGAGTTCCGCCTGCGTCGCGGGATATTCGCCGCTTCCCGATGCGTACGGCCCCACCACGAACATCGAGCCTACGCTCCCGCCCGAAACCGAGCTCACCATCAACACCGTCGAACTCAAGTTCGCGCCGCAACGCGCCTGCAACCCGGCCATGACTTCCGCCGTCCAGGCCGCGGCGCGGATTCCTCCTCCCGCGGTCGCCACGATCGTGACGGTATCTTTTTGCTTCGCGCTCTGGAAGCGCGGTCCGATTTCCCAATCGTGAATCACGTCCTGCGCGCGCAGCGAAGCCGGCGCCGGCGTCTGGCTGTCCCGCACGTCGAACTCATGGTCCGTGTGAACGAGTCCCGTCACCACCGACACCGCGAGCAGCGTGGTCAGCACCGGCAATCGCAGCCGGTCGAGAAAAAAAGCAGCTCCGGAAAAAATCCACGTGAAAACGGTGAGTAGAAAAAGCAGAAAGAAAAGCGCCGAAGGCTGCCGCTCCGGGCTCATCCATGCGGGCGACAGCACCACTCCCATCGCGCCATAGACGAGGAGGAACACCAGAAGCGATGTCGCCGCCATCTTATGGCCCGATCGCAGGTGGCCGTTCTCAAGGTATCCTGCCGTGACGTCATTCGGTAGGCGGTTGATCCACGAATCCACTTTCGTCCAGAAGCGCGAGTCAGGCAGCGCATTCTGCCGGAACAGTCCGAACCATGGAAACACTCGAATCGCCGTTCTCGCTCCCGTGACGCGCTCCAGCGAGAAATACAGCTTTGCCGTCAGGAATAAGACCCCTAGCGCAAAGCCCAGCCCCAAAGTCGTCGCCAGAATTTTTCCTCCGGTTCCCGGAGTTGCCGTTCCGTAGAAAAGCGTCACCACTACCGGCGCAGCGAGCAGTCCGTAGAGTGATACAGATGGCGCGCCGGCACCGCTCAGCACGATCGGCGTGGCGCGCTCGAATCGTTCCGGGGCGTAGACAAGTACGAGCCGCGCGTTGATCATGATCGTCCACGCCAGTTGAAAGGCGGCCCACACGATCAGCGTGAACGACCAGAATCCCCGGCCGTCAAACAAGCCCACAAAAATGCTCGGTACGCTGCAGAACGCCGCCGGTAACACCACCGCGAGCAGCGCGCCCGCGATGATCGGGAATCGCAGCAGGTATCCGTACTCGATACCGTTCGAGATTTCCGCCAGCGTGTAAGGCCAGAACTTCACCGCCGCGAGCAGGAGCAGCGCGAGAAAGCCCGCGCCTGCGAGAGTCATCGCCTTCGGCTGAAAGATTCCGGCGAGCGTCAGCCCTCCCGCGATCACGACGACTGCCCCCAGCACTTTGCTCAGCCATCCCGTGCCAGAAAAAATCAGGGCGCCCAGGCAGAAGAGCGCCAACCCGAGCAGCGCCCATTTCGCCGTCGAAAAATCCCGCGGCAGCAATCCCGTCGCATGCCCCGACGCGCGCACAGCATGCAGCACGAAAAGCAGTCGCACATTTTCAAGCACATCGCCGAGCGCCGAGAGCGAGATCAGCGCGATCACGGCGCTTGCCATCCGCCCGGCCTGCGTCCGCGCCATCGCCACGAAGGCGCTCCAATAGAGAAAAATGAACGCGAAGTCCATCCATGTGTTCAGGCTGAACACTTGCGCGTTGTGCGAAGTGTTCGCCGGATTCCCCAGCTGCACGGTGTTCACAAAACATGTCGGCGAACTCGATAGCTCCAGATCGAGAATCGGAGTTCCGCTGTAATAGCAATTCGCTGCTTCGGGGTACGCCGAGTTCTGCGCGCAGCTCGCCTCAAACTGCATGGCCGCGCCCCACGCGATCGTCGCCAGAATCAGAATGAACACCCGGTGCTGCACGTAGTCAGGCATAGTTTCAACTCCGGAGGGTATCGCCGCAAACACTACCACAGCCAGCTAACAGCGGAGCGCCTTTCCGCGCCCCATCTCAATATTTCCTGGAAAGCTCTGCCTGGAAGGAAAAACTCGACGAACCTAATCCCGCGGAATTCCCGGATCGATCTCTTCGCTAAATACCACGCCTACTCCGTGCTGGTTCTTTTCGCGGCCCGGATCGAAGTGCACCACGGTGCCGCGCAGCGAAAGCACGCTCGACCTGTTCTGCTCTCCCGCCGCTTCGATCACCACTTTCACCTCGGACTGCAATCGCGGCCGGTGCTGCAGGCAAAGGTACGCGCCCTGCAAACTCAGATCGCGCACCAGCGCCTTCTCCTCGAAGCTCTTCCCATCTTCGCATTGCCCGCTCACGGTCGCCGTGAACCGCAGCCGCCGCCGCTGCCCCATCCGGGATTCGCGCAGCGCCACGTCCACTCCGCGCTCGCTCAGCGAAATGCTCATGCCTTCGGTGGCCGCCCACGAAGAAGGAAATTCGAGCCGCGCTGCAGACAGAAATCCATCCACCACCTTGTCCGAAGATTCCGGATCGTGGTGAAACAGCACCAGGTTTCGCACCTTCGCCTCGCGCGCCACCTTCACACCTTCTAGCCAGCTCGAATGTCCCCAGCCCTTGCGCGTCGTAGCGAGCTGCTCGGTGGAATACTGCGCGTCGTAAATCAGCACGTCCGCGTCCTGCGCGAGGTCGCGCAAATTCTTGTCGAACTCCGGATCGCCGGGCTCGTTGTCCGTCGCGTACACCACCGAGCCGCCCGTCGTTTCCAGCCGGTAGCCCAGGCATCCCTGCGGGTGATTGAGCCACGCGGCGGTGATGTGCGTGCCCGCCACTTCCCATTTCTCGCCGCCCGTCACTTCGCGAAACGTTCTCGACGCGGACATCATCCCCACGTCCACGGGAAAATAGGGACTCGCCAGTTGCGCTTCGAGAACTTTCTTCAAGCTCTCCGGGCCCAGATATTTCGATTGAAAGCTGTAAAAGTGGAAGCTGTTCTGCGCTTCGAAGAAGGGATGAAAAAATGGCAAGCCCTGAATGTGATCCCAGTGGTAGTGCGTTACGAGGACGTGCGCATCAATTCCATTGCCGCCCGCGCTTGCCTGAGCCTTCGACCAGCGGTTTCCGAGCATTCGCAGCCCGGTGCCGCAATCCAGGATGAACCGCGTTCCGTTTCCGGTGGTGAGTTCCAGGCAAGGCGTGTTTCCGCCATAGCGCCATGTATCGCGCTCGAGCGTCGGCGTGGAGCCGCGCACACCCCAGAAAACCAGCTTGGCGGCCTGGTGCGTCATCGCTGGGAAGACCGTGACGCTTGCAACTACCCCCCTGACCTAAGAGGAAATATCACTCATCGTAGTGGCGCGTGCCAAGCGAAGTCAATCGCGTTTCCCCCCGCGGTTTCGTTCCTCGCGCGTTTCGTAGGGAACTGCTTCCGCTGGCGAGAAACGCGAGTGAGGCATCGGGCGCGCGGCGTGCCCGTCGCCGCGTAGAAGCCGCGCGCCCACGATGCCTCAAGGCTTCATTACGAAGTTCCTAATCCGCTGCTCTTCCCGATGCCACCGCGGTGGCGGCCGCTGCTTCAGGAACC
>Ga0210383_10001179_pt1 | contig 24105 bp, 20 predicted proteins | sample IncBWC14OmetaG_FD_160072 | JGI IMG/M metagenome (GOLD analysis project Ga0210383, IMG submission 160072) | Forest soil microbial communities from Barre Woods Harvard Forest LTER site, Petersham, Massachusetts, United States - Inc-BW-C-14-O ... | reverse complement strand
ACCTTCCCATATTCTTCCGGCGGTATCCACTTCGTTGCCTTTTTTCTAAAGCTGCTGGGTACGAAGAATTCAATGATCTTCGCCATAAATCACCCCACTTGTAACAACAAAACTGAGGTGAAGAAGTTTCTCATTTTGACAAATCTCTACAAATGCCCCGGGCTGATTCAGCTGGACATATTAGAAATTCTGAGTGTAACGGGCCTATAACTGTTGAAAAATCGTGACAACGCTCATTGAGGGGGCCTTGAGCGCGATGGCCTGGAACACACCGCGATAGTCAAAACTGTGCAGATCTATCTACTAGTGTGGAGACCCTACTAGCTAGGAAGATGCCGATTGAGGCGCAAATTTGCCCCCGCCGGGAGAACCTAGCTTCCACGACCGACGTCGAAATGACATACTTTTTACAAACTATTGACAGTAGTAGCTCCCGAACTCAATAAAGTTGGTCTCCCATGAGTTGGGAGGTTTGAGCCCAATATCAGACCTCCCGCCTGGGAATTTCTTGTGGTCGAGGAGAGAAAGCAAATGAAAACCTTTGGTCCGATGCTCCGCGCGAATTTCCACCTCACCGCGCGTGTTTTTGCAATTGTTCCAGTGGTTTTGCTAGCACTGGCTAGCGCGCAAGCTGGGACAATCAGCACCATAGCTTCCACGATTCCCGGTAATGGCGATCTCAACCCTTATGGCGTTGCCCGCGTGCCCACCACTACAGGGTCACTGACCAAGGGAAATATCTTGGTGAGTAACTTCAACAACAGTCAGAACCTGCAAGGGACAGGTACGACCATTGTGCAGATCACTCCAAGCGGAACGGTGACCCTGTTTAGCCAGATTGATGCGAATAACCTACCCGGCCCGTGTCCAGGTGGGGTCGGCCTGACTACCGCGCTGGTTGCGCTGCGCACTGGCTGGGTAATCGTCGGAAGCCTGCCGACGACCGACGGAACGGCGGCCACTGCGAAAGCTGGATGTCTATTGGTGTTGAATAGCAGCGGCCAGGTCGTAGAAACCTTCTTCGGCAAGCACATCAATGGCCCCTGGGACATGACGGCCTTCGATGATGGGGACAGTGCAGCTCTTTTCATAACCAACGTCCTGAATGGCACTGTCGCTGCCAAAGGCAAGATCGTCCACAAGGGAACGGTGCTGCGGATCGATCTTCGGATTGAGAAAGCTTCTCTGCCAAAAGAGAAATCGCGCACGATTGTCGGTTCACAGTTCGCGGAGCGGACCGATCCGGCGGCACTCGTCATTGGGCCTACGGGACTTGCTCTCAGGCGCAACGATCACAGCGGCCACGGCGAAGATCGGGTTCTGTATGTCGCCGACAGTCTGAATAATCGCGTCATTGCTATACGCGGAGCATTGCATCGCAACTCCTCGGACGGAACCGGAAAGACACTCTCAGAGGGCGGTGCTTTAAACACTCCACTCGGCCTGGCGATTGCTCCCAACGGGAACATCCTGACAGTAAATGGAGCTGATGGCTTTCTGGTGGAAACCAAAGTACACGGCGCTCACGGGCATCAAGTCAGAAAGGTGTTGTTAGATGAGAGGGGCAATCCACCTGGAGCCGGCGCCTTGTTCGGACTCACCGCTGTGGCGGGTCAGGGCATCTATTTCGTGGATGACAATGAAAACGCTTTAAACCTCTTTCGTTAAGGTGTGGACTCTTGCCGAGCCGGAATCGTGAAGTTCGAGTTGTTGAGATGAACAAAAACGGCGAACCTGAAACAGGTCATTTTCCAGAAGGACACCGACGGCAGCGGGAAGCAAAAATGACGTTTGTGCTTCCCGTGTCGTTCGGTAGTAGCGCAGTTCGATCAGCTTGACACCTTGGTAAATTGCAGGCGGGTGGTTAGTTGGCAGGGGAAATGAGCCCAATTTAAATGACGATGGCCTCTTCGACGTGATCGAGTTCATCTCGATGGGGCTTACCACGGCGCCAGACCATCTAGTGAATAACCGGGATCCGTTAAGGAATGACTGTCCGAAGTGCGGTGCTAGACTTTGAACGGGAACCTTGTATACTTCGCGGCATTTGCAAATCATATCGGCTTTTATCCTACGTCTTCGGGAATCGCCCATAGGCGAGCTCTACAAGATCGCCCAATTCGCTCCCACCCGTTAACGACGCAGAGCCGCCCGGCACCACCAGGTCCGCTTCTATAACGGCACTTCAATCAGCGTCGGCCCTTCGCCTTCTAGTCCCGCCTGCAACACCTTCCCAAATTCATCCAGCGAATTAACACGTTTGCCGGGTACTCCCATTGCTTTCGCTAAGAGCGTCCAATCAAGATTGGGGCGCCCGATTTCGAACATACTTGCAGCCCGAGGCCCGTGGTTGCCCACCCCCAAGTAGGAAAACTCGCGTTTCAGGACGGCGTAGTCGCGGTTTGCGAACACTACCGTTGTGACGTTGAGACCCTCCCGTGCCATCGTCCACAGCGCTTGCGCTGTGTACATGCCGCTCCCGTCGGCAGTTAGGCACAACACCCTTCGATCAGGACAGGCCACAGCTGCGCCTACAGCCAATGGCAGTGCAATTCCGATCGAGCCTCCCGTGTTTCCCAGCCAGTCGTGCGGCGGAACTCCTTTAGTTGCGGCCATCAGACCGCGGCCCGACGTCATGGACTCGTCTACCACGATGGCGTTTTCAGGGAGGAATGCTCCGATCGCTGCGGCAAGTCCCGCTAGCGTGATCTCCCCGCTGGGCGCCGGCGGACGTTCGGCTTTTTCCGTGGGAATGCCCGTTTCTCCGATCGACAAAGCCTCTGCGAGCGCTTCGAGTGCGCCGATGTAATCTTCGCCGGGACTCGCGAGTGTGTGGATCTGACAGTCTGGCGAAGTGAACGCACTATGTTTGCCGGGATAAGCGAAATACGCGACCGGAGCTTGAGCGCCAACCAGAATCAGCTGGCGAAATTCCTTGAACTGTTCGATTCCTTGTTCGAGGACGTATTGGACGCGATCAACTCTCGGAAGCCCCGCGCCACGTTGCAGCCGAGTGAGCGGATAAGGCGCGAGTAACTTCGAGCCCGTGGCCGCCGCGATCCGCGCAGCTGTGTCCAAACCTTTGCCGTAGAGTGCATTGCCACCGAGCAGAATCGCGGTTCGCGGACCTGACCGTAGCATTGTGGCCGTACGTTCTATAGTCCGAGCATCCGGCAAAGGAGCCTCGTGCAACGCCGGGATTGATGCGATCGAACCGCCTTCACTCCACGAAACATCAGCGGGAATGATCAGCGTGGCGATTTGTCCGGGAGCTTTGCGAGCTGCAACCACCGCATCTGCCGTATCGCGGCCTACTTCGGAAGAAGACCGCGAAGTACGCAGCCACTTGGAATATGGTCGCGCGATGCTTTCGATATCCGAGGTGAGCGGCGTGTCGTATTTCAGATGATCGGTCGCATGCTGGCCCACCAAGTTGACAATTGGAACTCGAGCCCGGCTCGCGTTGTGCAGATTTGCCAAACCGTTGCCGAGTCCGGGGCCCAGATGGAGCAGCGTGCTTGCCGGCTTCTCGGCCATGCGGGCGTATCCGTCTGCTGCGCCCGTCACGACGCCCTCAAACAGGCCGAGCACACAACGCATCGCTGGAATCTGATCGAGGGCGGCGACAATGTGGATTTCGGATGTGCCTGGGTTTGTAAAACAAACATCCACTCCGCCGGCCAGCAGCGTGCGAATTAGACTCTCCGCCCCGTTCATCGATTTATCTTTGCAGACATTCAGCAGGTTAGCAAAACACAATTCGAACGCCTGGGTTATTGGAGGGCTTCCTCCACATAGCGAGAGATAGCGTTCGCCAGCTTCTCGTAGTGTGTGGCCATAATTCCCAGGTGATCGCCCGGAACGGTCTCTACCTCGAGCTTCTTTGCCAAGTGCGCCCACACTGCTGCCGGGTCCGCCGGGAAATCGGTGGGGATCTCAGCTCTCACGAACTTGATTGTGCCGGGATAAAACCGAGGCTTGTAGCGGGTCAACGCCATATAAGCGCGTTCACGCGCGCGTTGCATCGCTGGCGATATCGACACATCGACCGGCGGCTGGTAAGAGACTTTCGGAGCCGTCGCTCGTCGTCGAGAGGGCCGGACGATCAGAGAAAGCGCTTCGCCAACGGGCAATTTCATCGCAGTAGTGGCGCGTCGCGTCGCCAGGCGCGACACTAGTTGAGCGCGCTGCGCTAGTGACAGATACCGAATGTCGGGGTAAGAATCCAGCATGGCGAGTAACGCCACGTTTTCGCCGTTGCCGGTCAGCCGTTGCGCCATTTCGAGGGTCACCAGCCCACCGAGCGAGTATCCCGCGAGCAGATAGGGTCCGTGAGGTTGCACTCGCCGAATCGCATCCAGGTAAAACTGGGCCATATCCTCGATGCGATCGAATGGCTCTTCCGTTCCATCGATGCCCCTGGCCTGCATGCCTTGAATCGAGTGCGGCGTCTGGATGTGCTTCACAACCTGGAAAAAATCGATGACGCTTCCGCCGAGACCGTGCGTAATGAAGAGTGGAGGCTCCGCGGTGCCGTTCTTAAGCGAGACTAAAGTTGGTAATCGAAGTTCGGCTGGCTGTTCCAAGACCGCAGCGAGCGACGCTATCGTGGGAGCGACGTAGATCGTGACCGGCGGAAGTTCACGGCCGCAAGAATGCGCGATCTCGTTAAACAATTGCAGAGCCAGAGTCGAATCCCCGCCGAGGTCAAAAAAGTTGTCCTCGAGATCGACGGACGATAGCTGGAGGACCCGCTGCCAAATCGGGGTCAGCATCTCGACCATCGTAGATGTCGGCATAGGGTTCACATTACACCTTGGCGGAGGATCGGCGGATCATGAATGTGCGAACGCCCAGTAGAGTTCTCGGGCCTTGGTGTAAACCGGACCGAAGGGAAGGGAACGGTCGCCGATCCGAGTTACCGGCACGACCTTGGAATAATTTCCGGTGGAGAAGATTTCATCTGCCTTTTCAAAATCCTGATAAGCCAGCGTTTTCTCGATCACGCTAATCTTGTTATCGCGCAGAAGTCCGATTACTCTTTGCCGAGTAATGCCTGCCAAGAATGTTCCATTGGGAAGTGGAGTATATACGACTCCATCTTTCACCATAAAGATGTTGGAGGTTGCAAGTTCGGCGACGTTGCCCAGCATGTCGCAGACAATGGCATTGTCGAATCCGCGGGAGTGCGCTTCGAAGAGTGCCCGCGAATTATTCGGATAAAGGCAGCCCGCCTTTGCATCGACTGGCATAGTCTCAAACGTCGGCCGCCGATAAGGAGAAAGGGTGACGGAAAATCCCTTCGGTGTTCGCATCGGTGCCTCGTAGATCGAGAGACACCATTGCGTTGACTCGGGATCGTGCGCCTGAACCCAGGGTCCTTCTTTTTCGGCCCAGTACATCGGTCGAATATAAAGCGCGGTGTTGCCGTCGAACCGCTTTATACCTTCTCTTGCGAGTTTTACCCAGGTTTCAGCCGAGACAGTCGGCTTCAGGAAGAGTTTTTTCGCAGAGTCATTGACGCGCGCGCAGTGGAGTTCCAGATCCGGCGTAACCCCTTCGAACGCTCTAGCGCCGTCAAACACCACCGAGCATAGCCAGGCCGCGTGTGTCCGCGGACCCATGATTCCAATATTGCCATCGTGCCATTCGTTCTTGAAGAAAGTCCAGGTCTTGCTCCAACCGTCACCGATTGTCAATCGATTCTCCCTGAGGCTATAAGCTTTTAACTGCCGCCTTACTTGATGAGTTCGCGTCGGTGCGGGATATTGCGGTATCTATCGATCGCCGCAGCGCAATCGCCAAATGCTGTACGAAAGGCTCGACTAGCATCATCGCGGGATTAACCGGCAACACGATGCTCTCCTGTCCCCCTTGCGCCAGCCGATCCCACTTCAAGTCGGGTTTGCTGAATACCTGGTACTGCTTCGCCGGACGGATGTCTGTCAGCTCACCAGGGTACGGCTTCGGAATATAGTTCCATGAGGCGCGGTCGTTGGCTTGCCAGACTTTTCCCAACAACAACGAGTTTGAAACCACCTGGCTAGAACCGTTGCGGAAGCGGGAGAGTAGCATCCCCTGCCATACTGGAATGCGGCTCTTTAACACGCCAAGCTTTTCCTTGAGAAACCGGGCCTTTCCTTCTGAATCGACGCTGAAAAAACTGGCCGCGTGGAAATACAATCGCTGCATGGCATGGGAACTCTTGCTCCAGACCGTAAGCGGAATCTTGTGCCAGTTCATGGTATCGAACAGCGCCAGTAAAGCAACCGTCTCTCCCTCAGACCGGAGTTGCTGAGCAACTTCATAAGCCACCGTTCCACCTAAACAATAGCCTCCCAGGAAATAGGGCCCGTGCGGCTGGACGCTCCGGATCTCCGATACGTACAGAGCCGCCATATCCCTAATTGTGGTCAGGGGCGAGGAAGTGCCATCCAACCCCTGCGCCTGTAATCCATAAAAGGGCTGGTCATCGCCGAGACGGCGTGAAAGGTCGCGATACATCAACACTGTGCCGCCTGCGCCATGCATGCAGAAAAAAGGAGGGCGCGAACCTGCCACTTGGATAGCTACCAGCGGTGACCAACCGGCAGCGGCCGTTTCCCCGCTGAGAATCTTAGACAGCTCTTCGATCGTGGGAGCTTCGTAGAGGGTAGCTAGCGGCAGTTTGATTTTGAATGTCTTTTCGATTTCGGCGAACATCTGGACGGCCAGCGATGAGTCCCCGCCGAGGTCGAAATAGTTTTGATCCGGGCTGACCGAGTCGATACCGAGGATCTCTTGCCAAATACGGGCTAGCTGGTCGGAGGTCTCGTGATTCCCATTTTGGGAAGCAGGACGCGCTTCCGACCTCGCAACCGTACCGAGAGTTAAAGTTCTTTGGACTTCCGTCAAGAGGGCTCCCAATCGCAGTTAGTAACCGGCCACATTGGGGGAGCTAGCGTTGGGCTCGGGACGTGCAGCTTACGTGAACTATTATCGCACTTTTTGAGCTATGACAAATACCTTATAAGTTTATGTAAATAGGGGCGTTTGTGTCTAGTGACGGAGGTTACCAACCGGTACCCAGTCGATGCGTGTCGGAAATGGTGGCGAGATAGGAGGTGGATAACCGTTCTAATTCGAGAAGAAATCCTTCTATTCACGACCGTCACTTGCGCGAAGTTTGATATCCAAAAATTGCCTTCAACTCGAGGAATTCTTCCAGTCCGGCCTCGCCCCACTCCCGCCCATTGCCTGATTGTTTGTAGCCTCCAAAACATCCCCCGAAGTCGACGCGCGCCCCGTTAATGTGTACGTTGCCGGCCCGAATGCGCTTGGCCACACGGCGGGCATGCTCGATATCCCCCGCTGTCACGAATCCTGACAGCCCATAGGGAGTGTCGTTCGCAATTCGGACGGCGTCATCTTCGTTTTCATAGGCGATGATGCAGAGAACCGGTCCAAAGATTTCCTCACGCGCGATCGTCATATCATTGCGGACATAAGCGAACACTGTCGGCTTCACAAAATAGCCTTTCGTAAGTCCGTCAGGGCGGCCAATCCCGCCCACTACCAGCATCGCGCCTTCTTCAATGCCCTCACCGATCAACCGCTGCACTTTCTCGAACTGGGCCTTGCTGACCAAGGGGCCGATATGCGTGCGGTCGGCGAACGGATCGCCGACGCTGGTTGCTTTAGCGGCGAGTTCGGCCGCATTGACTGCCTCCGACATTTTGGAGCGGGGAACCAACATGCGAGTGGGAGCGTTACAAGACTGGCCACTATTGCGAAAGCATGCCTGCACCCCCTCTCTCACCGCATCTGCAAGATCGGCGTCCTCCAGGATGATGTTGGCTGACTTACCTCCTAGTTCCTGTGTCACGCGCTTCACCGTCGGTGCTGCCGCCGAGGCTACAGCAATTCCAGCGCGGGTAGACCCGGTGAAAGAGACCATGGCGACATCAGGATGAGAAGCAATGGCAGAACCGACGGTGGGTCCATCGCCGTTTACCAGATTAAAGACGCCGGGAGGAACGTCAGCTTCGTGGATAATCTGCGCGAAGAGATAGGCGGAAAGGGGCGCGAGTTCGCTCGGCTTCAGAATCATGGTGCACCCGGCAGCGAGCGCTGGAGCGACCTTGCAAACAATCTGATTCATCGGCCAGTTCCATGGCGTGATAAGGCCGCATATACCGATGGGTTCCTTTCGCATCAGGGTCGTGCCCTTTAGATCCTCGAACTTGAACTGGCCCATTACCTTTACGATCTCGTTCAGATGAGCCAAACCCGCCGGAGCCTGTGCCCCTCGCGATAGACCTACTGGCGAACCCATTTCTTGCGAAATAGTGTCCGCCATCTCCTCGATCTTTTTCTGATAGATCGCAATAATCCGGTTCAGAATTTGGAGCCTGTCAGCTGGAGTTGTTTCGGAATACGACTCGAACGCCCGCTTGGCGGCGGCCACGGCTCGGTCAACATCGGCTGAGTCACCAAGCGAAATAGTCGCGATCGGCTCTTCCGTCGCAGGATTGATGACCGCTAAGTCACGGACGACCAAAGGGTCTACCCACTGACCATTAATATAGAATTGCCGGCAATTCTTCATGAGATTCCAAGGCATTCGCAGCCGAAGGAGACAACCCGCTGCACCGTTTGCCTCGCCACAAGCACAAACCACGCCGATCTTCCGATCGAGTCTTGGCCGGCAGTCTTCCACATCGACGATAACACCTTCAGCCGTTCTCGATTGTTCACTCGAATCCTGACGCCTTTTGAAGCGATAATCTCGTAAGTTTTTCTTTCCACGAAGGCGGAGCGAACATCTTTGAGAAAACAGGCCGCTAAGGAAAGCGGGATCGTGTGTTGGATGGTCGCATTGGCAACAAATAAAGGAAACTCGCCGCTCTGCATGAGATTGGCTAACAACAGAGTATCTTCAGCCCTCACCGCCACTGGATCAAACAGTCCCGCCGCCGCGTCTACTCGGGTTCTTCGAATTGCGAATCCAGCGGTATTCAGATATCGAATTCGCCCTTCGGGCTGGAGCATGTGTTGCTGAAATGTTCTGAGGCGTAAGTCCTCAGCTCGGCCCACTAGCCTGGAGTGATCGCCGACGATGTGGAGTTGAAAGCAATTGTGTTGCGGCGAATCCGCGATCATGGCAGCCAGGGTTACAAGGCACCCGGTCTGCATTCTGCAGTCCGCGTCCGTGAAGAGAAGAACCGAACCTCTTGAGGTTTGAATTCCACGATTCCTGGCCGCAGAGATTCCGGCATGGGATTGTCTGACTATGGTTAACGGCAGCCGGCGGCTCCATTCGCAAATCCTTTCGGGAGCCGGTTCAGCGCTGCCATCGTCAACCACGATGACCTCGAACTCCGGGCCCGGCTTTTGTTCGCCGAGAGAACGCAGACATGGATCGAGCGCGATCCAATCATCGTAAACGGCGATGACAATACTGAAGAGCGGCAGGACAGTTGAGATCGACTGGTGCTCGACCATATTTTCTTCCGGTGGCGACCTTCCAACGGCAAGCCGAGCCGAATGAATGTAGAATGGCACACTCAATCCCGAAATCACAATTCGACGTGGTGACCTTAGTCATCTCAGGCTGAGTTCCCGCCGTGAGCGGAGACTATTCAACACGTAGAAGCAGCACGGGTTCGAGCATGAACTCGAAAGCGTTAATCGCATGCACGGCTCCTCGAATGGTGGGTTCCGAAACCGGCTCGACCGTGATGACAAACGACACCCGGTTCTTGGGCAAATGAGGTTCCTGCTCCAGGGAATCAATATTGATGTCGTGGTGAGCGATTACTTCGGCCACTCGAGCGACGATGCCGCGCTGATCTTTTACTGTGAGGCGCAAGTACCAGCCGACCGGCCGTGGATTTTGGCACAATTCGAGGTCGTGTATGTCGAGAAATCCCGAAATTTTCTTGGCACTCAACTGGCCTGCCGTCAGGTCCCTCGCAATTTCAATCAGGTCAGAGACCACGGCGGAACCGGTGGTATCTCCACCCGCGCCACGGCCGTAAAACATCTGCGTGCCAATCTTGTCGCCCACCAGGAAGACCGCATTATTCACGTCCTCGACTTTTGCGAGCATCGATCGGCGATTCACCATCCAGGGGCGAACCGATATTTCGATGCCGTTGTCCGTGTTCTCGGCAGAACCGACCAGCCGGATCGTGCTGTCCAAACGATTCACCGAGTGGACGTCGATCGCTCGCACCTGCCGGATGCCGTAGGTTGGAATCTTCGACACGTTCAGGCGTCCACCAAAGGCCATGCGCGCGAGAATGCAAAGCTTGTCGCGAGCATCGTACCCATCGATGTCGAAGCTGGGATCTGCCTCCGCATACCCTGCCGCCTGTGCTTCCTCCAAAGCTAGCTCGAACTCGATTCCACGACTCTCCATTTGAGTCAGGATGTAGTTCGAGGTGCCGTTCAGGATTCCGTAAACCGCGCGTAAACGATCACCCGCAGTGGATTCGTGAATCACTCGCAGTATGGGGATGCCGCCGGCCACGCTCGCCTCGAAGCCAATAGGTAAATTCTTAGATGCTGCAAGATTAAAGAGTTCGTCGCCGTGCGTGGCCACGAGGTTCTTGTTCGCAGTAACGACCGGCTTACCTTGTTTCAAACTGGCGACGACCAACTGCCGCGCCTCATCCGTACCGCCCATGGTTTCGACTATTACGTCGACATCTTCGGCTGCGAGGAGCTGATGCCAACTCGAAATTGCTCGTGCCCCTGCTGGAATGTCTTTGGTCTTCACGCCCGATCTTCGGCACACTGCAGCAACTTCGAGCCGAACTCCGCTACGCTGCGCGATCAGTTCGGCATGAGACGAAATAATTTCCGCGGTCGCCCGGCCAACGGTGCCAAAACCGGCGATGCCTACACGAACTCGTTTCATAGGTTCTTTCCTAAGAATCTACACGAGGAAAGTAGTTCGTCTGACAAAACTTCGTCGAACTGTGCCCAGTAGTTCAAGACCGAAAGCGCAGACTGTCGCCCGAGTAAGCCCGAGCCAGCCAAAGCCGACCGTTCCCTCCAAACTCCCGTCTGGCGGCCCATCCAGATTCCAAAGGGTTTAAGCACATGCGCCGAAGTGCGGAAGACGCACGTAACTTGACAGGAAGAGGAAAATGCCGCAAGATCAAATTCCCCCAACCCCCTAATCCCCCTGAAATCCCCCTGAGTTTCAGCAGTTTCATTTTTGAAATTCCCCCGAATTGATTAACAAATTTTGTCATTCATAACCTGGGAGAAAACCTTGTCCAATTCGACAGTAGTCGCCGCCCCAAGTGTGCCTCTGAGACGACGCGTGCAAAGCAAGGAAGTTGTTGTGATTGGGGCTGGCCCTTACGGACTGAGCGCGGCGGCCCATCTTCAGCACAGCGGCCTAGAACCCTACGTGATTGGGCAATCGATGGCGTTTTGGAAACAGAATATGCCGGGCGGAATGCTGCTCCGCTCGAAAAGTGAAGCTTCCAATATCGATGCTCCACAAAAGCATCTCTCGATCGCAGGCTACGAGAAAGCCATCCGACGGAAAATAGCCGACCCCGTCCCGATCGAAGATTTCATCGCCTACGGCGACTGGTTCCAAAAACAGGTGGCGCCCAAGCTCGATACGCGTCAGGTCCGGAACGTTTCCCACAATGGAAACATTTTCGAGCTTACGTTCGAAGATGGCGAAAAACTGGAGACGAAATCTGTCGTGCTGGCTCTAGGCATAGGGCTCTTCTTCCACCGTCCTGAACAATTTGTCGGGATCCCAAGAGAACTTGCTCCACACTCTTCAGATCTCAACGATTTCTCTCAATTCAGAGGGAAGCGCGTTGCTGTGATCGGCAAAGGTCAAAGCGCGCTTGAATACGCAGCACTCCTGCACGAAAACCAGGCTGACGTTCAAATTGTCACTCGTGCGCCCGGGCTAGCGTTCCGTCCCTTCGCATGGCGCAAAAACCTTTTCAGAACGCTGACGCCTTGGCCTCTTATAGGACTCTCGCATCGGATACTTCCTCCCACCGACTTGGGAGATATTCGAACCGCCAGAAAAATGGCAAATCCCGATCTCTTCAGGCGTCAATCTCCGGAAGTCCAGGAAAAACTTTTGAAGGATTGCGCCAGGCCGGTCGGCGCCTATTGGCTTCCGTCGAGGTTAGAGGGCGTGCCCGTACGAACCAGCGTGAGCGTGGCCAGCGCCGGGAGAGCGGGATCGAAGTTGAAGATCACGCTCAGCGACGGCACGACGGACGAAGTGGATTTGGCGGTGCTCGCTACCGGCTACAGGATTGATATCTCGAAGTACCACATTCTTGATGCTTCGCTAAAGCAGCACGTTCGGCAGACGCCAGACGGATATCCGATCCTGGATACCGGCCTTCAGACCACCGTCGACGGACTCTACATGGCAGGTGTGATCGCCGAGAAAACACTGGGGCCAACATTGCGATTTGTCACTGGAACCTCGAACGCTGGTCCGCGCTTGGCGGCCGCGATCACCGGCAAATGACCTTCACCGAACTGGCACACAACAAGCCAATAAAGCGGGGCAAATGAGCGATACTGAAGAGAATCAACCAGGGGCGATCGTTCTAGGCGGAAACTTTGTTGGTCTGGGGATCGTGAGAAGCCTGGGTGCATACGGAATTCCGACCTGGGTCATTGATGCGGACCGCTCCAAGTCCATCGCGCAGTTCTCCCGATATACAACGCGATTCCTCGAAACCAAAGAACCGATAACGGATGTACTTCTCCGAGAGGGTCGGAAGCATCAGCTCAATGGATGGGTAATATTCCCGGTCGCCGACGACTACGTCGAAGCCGTTTCCGCGAACCACGATTTGCTGAGTTCAATCTACCGCGTCACCACGGCGCCGCCTGAAGTCACGAGATTTGCCTTGGACAAGCGTCTAACCTATCGCCGAGCCAATGAACTGGGAATTGCGGCACCCTGGACGTCAGTTGGCGCCTCGATGGCTGAAGTCGAAGCCAACGGCGTTCCCTATCCGGTAATTCTGAAGCCAGCCATCAATCATCATTTCTTTCCGCAGACCAACATCAAAGCCGTGCCGGTTGAAGACCCTGCAGAGTTGCAACGTGCATTCGCTCAAATGAACAAATATATTCCCGCGAATGAAATTCTTGTCCAGGAGCGCATTCCCGGAGGCGGAGAGAATCAGTTTTCCTTTTGCGGGGTATTCAAAGACGGGCGGGCTTACGCTTCGCTCGTGGCTCAGCGCAGAAGGCAATACCCGGTAGAGTTCGGCAATGCCAGCACGTTCGTTGAAACCACGGAGGAACCCACCGTCGAGGCGTCCGGAAGGAAGTTCTTGGAGAGTGTCGGATTCGACGGAATCGCTGAAGTCGAATTCAAGTTCGACCCCCGGGACGGGAAGTATAAAATCCTCGACGTCAATCCCAGAACCTGGGGCTGGCACACTCTAGGTAAAGCTGCCGGAATGGATTTCGCGTATCTGCTCTGGCGCCAAGCAGTGGGAAAGCCAGTCGCTCCCATAGCAACCCACAAAAGAGCAGCCTGGGTTCGCGAAATCACTGATTTTGTGGCCATCGCGAAATCGCGGAATCGTCCAGCCGAAGTGAAAAGATTACTGAAGGCGCTGACCAGCGGCAAATTCACCTCAGCCACTTTTAGCGTGCTTGACCCGATCCCTTTTTTCGCCGAGTTCGCCTTGTGGATTTCATCGGGATTATCGCGGCAAAAGAAAGCAAAGAGTTTTCTCCAGCTCGATCCGGTCGCTTCCAACGTTCTCCAACTAGCTAACCCGACAGAGTGGACTTCCGAAAAGGATTCCCCTGCTGATAACACCACTTGGCCCTTGGCAGGTGTTCGCGCCGCCAACTCGCCAGTGGTTGCCAGATTCGGCCTTGGGAACCTGGAAAGTCGTCAATCGCAAAATCCGCAGACGGACTCAGTGCGACTGGATCAACATTCGAGCGAGCCTCACAAATAAAAACACTCCTAATTGTTCCCCAACATGCGTGATTCGGCGTTGCTTGAAGGCGTGTGTTTCTTGCCTCGCTGTAATGGCTGTGAGGTGACCAATTTGAGTGCTTTGTGTCCCCGCGTCGACATCTCCAAAGGCGATCACCGCCGGCTCCATTCTCAATTGTCGGGACGCTCTGCCGATTCCTGCTAGTTGTATCGTTAGAGTCTGTTCGGGCGCTCCAGAAACAATGGAAATGCCTCCACACGCAACACCGCTCCTTTGCGGAGTGAAAGTGACATGGAACGTGAAGCTCTCACCCGCAGCCAACATCACCGGCATATCTAGTCCGGTAATACCAAATCTGTGCCTATTGAAGCGGTTGAGAGAATAATAATACGCTTTCCACCGCATTGGTAATCGTAATGAGCTGATCGCTTGTATGCGCAACAGCTACTTCGCCAAGCTGTAGCTTCGTAGTATTAGCAGTCAATTGTGTTCGCGGAGCATGAGAACTCGGTGTCCGTGCTGGCTGGTTATCCGCCGGTGCGAGCGCCGGAAGAACATATAGAGCTGTCATGCAGAATGTCAGACGGAGAAGTGCCTGAGTGTTGCATTGGGGGAGGAGCAACATTCACGTATTCTGCGGGTCTGTGGGTTGTGGCGAAAGATGCCGATAATACATCGCCATGATATGTAACAATCTCCAGACGGCGATGCCCCGGGGGCTGGAGCTCGGGTATGTCAGTCCCGCCACTCTGAAGGGATAAGACGATGACCCTCCGTGGCAAAGGATACTTCTCTACGTAGTGTGCAAATGATCAGGGACATATATTTGCTGGTCGCACCAAACCTGCAAAAGCCGGAGCGGTAGGCTCCGGCTTCCTGGTTGTGTGCCTGACTTTCACTTTAGGGCGACGATAACTTTTTCGGAGCCAGCCGCAGGCTCTTTGGCGAGCTGCAGTTCTTTCCTCAGTTCTTGTTCGTGCTTTGAGGTCGGGACGATCATGCCTGCGGCGCCCGACTTCCAAACCTCAGTCAGGAAGTATTGGGTGCCGATGCGGTCGAACACCAACTTGCTTTTCGTGTCGCGAGGGTCCTCGCTTCTGGCGATCGACAGTGCAGCCGCCGTAGTGTCAGGGTTCCGGATCATGATCAAGTTCGGGCTTTGGCTTAAAACCTTGATTTCGTAGGTTCCGGCTGGTAGTTGCGCCGCACCAACATTGAAGGCGAACGGCACATTGGCCTTCGCGTAGGACTGAGCGTTAGCACCGGTAGCGTTGAGCAAAACTGACATGACTACCAGCGATAGGATCGTGATAAAGTTGCGTTTCATGACGTCCTCCTTAGGGCTCCTTGCAGTGGAACCCAAACTGAATTTTGTCTCTCGAAGTCTTCAACGCCTCCGCTGAATACTTGGTGTGACGCATTTCATAAGGCAAGCGTGGTGCCAAGTCGAGCCGGGCTTGCTTGCTGGACGCATTCTGCTGCGTTTGCAACAAGATGATTCTTGGCCGTGCCGATAGACATCCCCGCGCAGGCCGAGAATCGGTAGCCGATCGGCTACCGTCGAGTAGCTGGTCGGTTCCGCAGTGAGAGATCCGCTCAAGCCAAGGAAGCGCTGAGTCGGTCACCTACATGCGTTTGCTCTTTGCGCCGGTCGATTCGGCGCCGCGAAGCAAAGCAAACTCGACTAGACTGTTCCGCTGGAGGGAGATTTGCTGAATCCGAGGTTGGTGGCGATCTCCGGGCCGCTGGAAGGAACGGTCCGGGCTATGACGGAAGATCCGCTGTGCCTGGGGCGAGACGCTGCAAACCAGGTGATGATCGGCGACTCGGCGGTCTCGCGAAAGCACTGCACCATCAGCCAAATATCCGAGGGCGTTTATGAAATCTGCGACCACGACAGTCATAACGGGACGCTCGTCAACGGTATTCGGATAAACCGCTCGCCAATTCGACATGGAGACCGGATTCGCGTCGGAGCCAGCGAGTTTGTCTTCCTCGTCGGCCAGGATGATGACATGGGTCCGCAGTCACCGGGTTCTGACAAACACACGAGCAAGGCTACGCTTACCGCGCTGTTTCTCGATCAACGTTCCGGCCTGCTGTCGGACGCCTCGGGCATAGGCCGGATGGCGCGTGATCTGTCGGCATTTTTCAAAATCGCCAGTCTCGTCAACTCGTTTCACGACGTCGAAGCTCTACAGCGCGATTTGCTGGGACTGATTTTCGAAGTGATTCCGGCGGAACAAGGTGCAATCGTGCTGCAGCCAAACGCAAATGAGGAACCTAACCCGCCGTGCATGCGGAGCCGCGACGGGGACGCAAAGCGAGACACAGTTATCCGTAAGGAGTGGGCACAACGAGCCATCTGGGAACGGTGTGCTGTCTTCACAACCGCTTCTACTGCGCCCACGCCGGATGAACAAGTATTGTGCGTTCCCCTGGTTGGGGTAGAGAACATCCTTGGCTTGATCTACCTGACTTCGCCGGCAACATCACCACCGTTCGGCGAGGACCACGCGTACTTCCTGACTTCGGTTTCCCGCATTGCGGCGGTATCGCTTGAGAATCTGCTGAAGCTCGACTCTCTGCGGGCTGAAAACCAGCACCTCCGCGCAGCCACGCTGATCGGCGAGAGCCGGGCGATGACGCGGGTCACCGAGTTTATCGGACGGGTGGGAAAGGGCGATTCAACGGTACTCATTCGCGGGCAGAGCGGAACTGGCAAAGAGCTGGTTGCCCGCGCCATTCATGCCAATAGCCTGCGCGCCAGCAAGCCGTTCGTCGCCATCAACTGCGCTGCGATTCCGGAAACTTTGCTGGAGAGCGAGCTGTTTGGGCATGAGAAGGGAGCTTTCACCGGCGCGGCTGTGTCCAAAAAGGGCAAGTTCGAAGTCGCCGAGGACGGAACGTTGCTGCTCGACGAAATCGGCGAAATGGCTCCGCTGCTCCAGGCGAAACTGCTGCGGGTCCTGCAGCAACGTGAGTTCGAGCGGTTGGGAGGCACACGCCTGCTGCCGTTCAACGCGCGCGTCGTCGCCGCCACCAACAAGAACCTGGAACAGGCGATCAAGGCGGGCGAATTCCGGCAGGATCTCTATTACCGCCTGAATGTCGTTTCGGTAGCGTTACCGTCCCTGCGCGAGCATCGCGAAGACATACCCGCGCTGGCGCTTCATTTTGCCAATGAGTTTGCGGCGAAGTCGAAGCGCGGCTTCAAAGGTATTTCGCCGGAGGCGCGGTCACTGCTCATGCAATACAGCTGGCCTGGAAACGTTCGAGAACTGGAGAACGCGATCGAACACGCAATCGTGCTGGGACTGACGGATGAGATCCTGCCAGAAGATCTTCCCGAGGCGCTGCTGGAAGAGCAGTCATCCGAAATGGCGGCTCTGTATCACAACACGCTCCACCAAACGAAGAAGCAATTGGTGATCACGGCGATGCGCGATGCAAAATGGAATCACGTCGAGGCTGCACGGCTGTTAGGAATCCATCCCAAGTACTTGCATCGGCTGATCAAGAACCTGAATTTGAAGCCCGAACTGAAGAGGCTGGCGTAATCATCTACCGTTAACGGCAAGCTGAAATTCATCGTGAACCCGCGCACGTTATTCAACCCAGACACCGGTCCTACGAACATGGCAAAATTACGGTCACCTGATAGCGACAGCTATCCCGTCCACATTGGGGAGGATCTCACAAGATCACACTGGACTGGCACTTCTACCAGTTTCGGTTAGCGAGACGAGCTTGTACTATTTTTCGACAACGCGGTTGCGTCCGGATGGTGGATCGCGATTCAAGTCGGATGCCATTCAAAAGTAATGCGATTTGGTGCAGTACCGAGACCGCTAAAAATGAGAGATCGAACTTATTCGAATCGGAAACCATCGCCGGTGAGTGAGTGTTCTAACAGCTCGTCCGGGCGACAGTCGCGTCACAAATTCAGGAAGGAGCGTTTTATGGCGTCACTTAATAAGCACGTAAATTCGGCAGTGCTCTTCGCGTTGGGCCTTACTTTGTTGGGCGCTGCGGTGCCATGCCGCTCTCAAGCCACACCACCTTCGTCCGACACGCATGTGCTAGAGGCGGATAACGCGACGGCACCCACAACGGCCGATGCGGGCTTGGCCACCAGCGCAAAAGGATCAGCTGATTTGCCAACTGCTGCTCCAGCAGCAACCCCTGATCCTTTACCGCCGAACGCGGATCCTCAAACCTCAGCCGCATCCTCTTCTTCTGACGACGGCTGGCGCGCCAAAATCGCAGTTTACGGCTGGTTCCCCGGCGTCCACGGAACCGTAGGTGTGCTCGGCCATGACACTGGTTTCAGCGTCCCGTTCAGTGATCTCTTTCACTACCTCAAGGGAGTGATTCCCGTCGCAGTGGATGTCCAAAAAGGCCACTTCGTGATGCCGATTGATTATCTCTGGATGAAACTGGGCGACGAAAAGGGAATTCCCTTCACCGATCCGCTCTATAGCTCGGTCAATATCCATCTGACAGAATCGATCTTTACCCCGAAGGTCGGCTACCGGCTGTATGATAGCGAGCACCTCAAGGTTGACGCCTTGGGCGGAATCCGCTACTGGTACCTTAGCCAGAACCTCACGCTCGAGCCCTCGGGCCCCAACTTTGGGAAATCGGCGAGCTGGGTTGACGGTCTCGGGGGCGCGAGATTTATTCTTCCCCTCAGTGAGAAGGCGGCGATTACCGTGGCCGGTGATGCCGGCGCTGGTGGGGCCAACCTCGACTACCAGTTGCTCGGACTGCTCACCTTTGATCTCACCCGCAAGATCGGCCTGGGCCTCGGCTGGCGCTATCTGGATGTGGACTATCGTCCAACCAACAAGCAATTTGTGTACGACTCGATCACGAGTGGCGCGTTAGCCGGCCTTTACTTCAATTTGGGTGGCAAGCCGCCGGTGCCGCCGGCCGCGAGTTGTTCGTTGCAGCCCAGCGCAGTGATGGTGGGCGAGCCTATAACCGCGACTGCCACCGCTAGCAACTTCAATCCCAAGCACACGCTGAGCTACGCCTGGAGCAGCACCGGCGGGAAGATCTCCGGCCACGACAACACCGCAACCATCGATACCAATGGTCTTGCAGGTGGCACTTACCAGGTAACGGCAAACATCACTGACGCCAAGATGAAGAAGGGTGGCGAAACGAGTTGCACCGCCACCTTTACGGCAAAGGAACCACCCAAGAACCCGCCGACCATGTCCTGTTCGGCTAGTCCTGCCAGTCTGACGGTTGGTGAAAATGCGAGCGTAACTTGCACCTGCACCAGCCCCGATAACGTTCCCGTCAGTATCAGCAACTGGAGCGCAACGTCTGGCACCGTTTCCGGCAGCGGTTCAACGGCAACGCTTAGCACCGCAGGGGCAGAAGCTGGAACGTCCACTATCACGGCGACCTGTACCGATTCCCGTGGGTTGACGGCTCAATCGAGCGCGCAGGTATCAATGGTTGCGCCGCCGACCAAGCTGGAAGCGAAGTTGACGATTGGTCGCAGCGTTTACTTCCCGACAGCCAAGCCCAGCCCGCAGGATCCCGATGGCGGTCTGGAACCTAGCCAGCAGAAGACCCTTACGGAGTTCGCTTCGGACTTCAAGACCTATCTGCAGTACAAGCCAGATGCACAGATTACTCTGGAAGGCCATGCCGACCAGCGTGGAAGCGCGGCGTATAACCAGGCACTCTCCGAACGGCGCGTTGCCCGCGCAAAGAACTTCCTGGTCGAACAGGGCGTGCCCGCGGCCAACATCCAGACGCAGGCGCTGGGCGATCAGCACAACCTGACACCGGCTGAGGTGAAAGAACAGGTCGATACCAGTCCCGACCTCACTCAGGAAGAGAAAGACAGAATCTCGAAGCGGATGCAGACCATCATCTGGGCCAGCAACCGCCGCGTGGATATCTCTCTGAACGGTAGCGGGCAGCAGTCGGTACGGCACTTGCCCTTCCACGCCGAGGATGCCCTTACCATTATTGGTGGTCGAACTTCAGAAATGAAGACTGCACCGAAGAAGAAATGAATAAAGTAGACGGCAGCCCAAACAATAAGCTGTCGGCATCGTAGGTTCCAATCGGGGTGCGGCTCACGCCGCACTCTCTTTTTTTTCGGGACGTTTGCCCTATTGTGCTCATAGGATAAGCGCGTTCTCAACAAAGCGATCGCGACAATGTAGCCCGCCAGATTGGGCCGTTGGAAACCTAACGAATTGATAACTGTTGTAAACATCGCATCTCTGACAATATCGTGAATAAGTTCGGCTAGTTGTTGTTAGGGCCCTTTCCCTTGTCCTTCCGACTTCCGATTGGGCCTTCGGGATCATTGATGGAGACACCTCTCTCGCTCCCGCGAATGGGCCGAACCCTCGGAAAGAAAAATCATGAAGTGTGCAGTAGTTTTCAAAAATTCGACGGACATCACCATTGATCTCCCCGAAGCCCGTTTCTGGGTAACTTCTTGTTTGCCGACAATACGCGGACTGGCTTAGTTTGTGGATACCGACCTGCAATGCCATCTCCTGGATCAGGAGGCGAAGGATAGCCAATGTACCGTTGCATGTAGTAGCATTGCCGGAGCAGGTAGGAGATCATGAAAAAGCCGCGTCTTTCCCAAGCCGAAACTCGCATTCTGGAGCAGTACTGGAAACTGGGGATCGCATCGGTGCGCGAGGTCTTGGAAAGCCTCCCGGACGATGAACGTGTCGCTTACACGACGGTCCAGACGCTCGTCTACAGACTTGAGGAGAAGGGCGCTGTGAAGAAAGTAAAAAAGATTGGCAATGCCCAGCTCTTCCAACCGACCCTCGATCAGAGCCAATATCGTAGCGGGCTGGTCCGCGACTTGCTAGACCTGTTTGGCGGATCGCCACGTCTTCTCGTTTCCAATCTGATCGAAAATGGCGCCCTGACATTGCGGGACCTTAAGACGCTACAAGGTGCGGCTCATGGTGACAAGAAGGGCCACAGTCGGGGAGGTAAACGTGCATGAGCATATTGCCCGCGCGATGTATTACTTTAGCGTCCACCTGCTGTACGCATCGATTGTCGGCGCTGTAGCCTGGGTGCTGACATCGTTCCGAGGCGCCAGCGCCACCACTAAATATTGGATGTGGGTTGTAACGGTTTTCTATTTCATTGTGCCGGTGGGCGCGGGTATAGACAAGCTCTGGACGCCGCACTTGGCGTGGGCCGCACCGTTCGGTGCTATTGGCGGACCGGTGTGGGACATGACACAAGGTCGGACGGCCATTGTTCTTGCAGTGACATGGATAACGGGCGCACTTACCATGTTCGTGCGATTGATCGGGCGCTTGCGCAGAGAGCATTGCGAGGTTCAAGTATCTGCCGACTGTCATGATGTGCCATCCAGCTTCGTGGCAGATGGCATACCTGTGAGCTTCGATAGCAGGCATGAAGCTCCCGCAGTCGGCGGCGTGCTGTATCCGCGTATCTTGCTTCCGACTCGCATCGATCAATTACTCAACCGACAAGAATTGAACGCGGTGCTGCTTCATGAAGTGGCCCACGCAAAAAGGCGCGACAATCTAATCCGCCTGCTCTACGAGGTTTCGTTGTGCGCCTTGTGGTTCCATCCCCTCATCTGGCTCGCGGGAATGCGGATGGCACTCTATCGCGAGCTCTCCTGCGACGAAGCGGTCATCCAGCGTGCGCAGGGACAAGCACTGGTTCGGGCGCTCGCCAAACTTGCAGTCCCCGAAGAAACGATGTTTCTCCGAGCGACGGCCTCGTCGCATCTGAGCCATCGCTTGGCCCGACTAAGTGACCCGCCCTTCACGGCACACTACGCACCAAGCCTGCTACTGACCTCGCTATTTGCGGTCGTCATCGTGTTGGGCATCTTTGGGACCGTTGCCCATACGGCTTGCTGTTTCATCCTAAAGCGATGACATCACCGGTTCTTGCCTATCTTTGGAGCCCGCCTACCAGTTGAGATATAAACGTACGGTGTAGTAGAATGGACGCGCTACGTAGTAGATAAAAGTGCGTGATGCAAATCTCAATACGACAGATCTCGAATAGGCTTCTTCTCTTTTGTTTGGTGTCGGCGTTCACATGGCCCTCAAACGGTCAGGCCAATCTCCACTCCGTCCCCGTCACTACCCTGGTGAAAGCCGGCCGGTTGCTTGATCCGCGCACGGGGAATGTACTCGCGCCTGCCGCCATTTTGATCCAAGGGGACAAAATCAAGCAGGTTGGGCCGCCTTCACAAATAACTGACTTGGGCGAGGCGAAAATCATCGACCTGGGCACCGCGACACTGCTCCCGGGATTTATTGACAGCCACGCCCACCTGCTTCTCGACATTGTTGTGCCGCCGGAAGCGGAGAGTCGGCGCCATTCCAATGGGGAGTTTGCGCCCGGGCTCCTGCTGGCCATCGTCGAATCTCCGAGCAAGCGCGCTCTGATGGGCGCACAGCTGGCTCGCGAAGACCTGGAGAGCGGGATCACTACCGTTCGGAATCTTGGTCATTCTGGAATTGACGGTGATAGCGAACTGCGTGATGCCATCAATGCCGGCCGCGTTCCCGGTCCAAGAATCCTGGCTTCCGGACGTAAGCTGATCACGCAAGGTGAATACGTTCAAAATCTGAATCCGGCACTCTCCGACGCCATCTTGCAGCAGGAATTCTTGTTGATCGACGGAGTAGACCTAGCTCGCCACTCGGTTCGGCAGAACGAGTCCCATAACGTCGATGTGATCAAGGTCTCGGCGGATGAGAATCTCACACTTCCTGAACTCTCGGCGGCCGTTGAAGAGGCACACCGTCTGCATTTGAAAGTTGCCGTTCACGCGATCGATGCCACCAGCATACAAACCGCGATTGATGCCGGTGCAGACTCTATCGAGCACGGAAACGAAATAACTGACCTGCAACTTAAGCAGATGCGCGACAAGGGCATCTTCCTCGACTTAACGCCAACCTTCTATGGCGGTTTCTTCTTGAAGATCACCGAGCCAAGCATTGTGATGCCACCGGCCGTCCACGATGCGGAACTCAGTTCTGCGACGCGCGGCAAGAAACGGTACGACGAGTTGGTTCAGCGCGTATTGAAGTCGGGCGTGAAATTTGCGGCTGGATCCGACATGTGTTGGTCCTATCCGGGCAAGACGCGAGGACAAGCGAGCGTCGCAACCTTTGTTAGTTTGGGTGAGGCTAGAACACCCGCTCTTGATGTGATTCGTGCCATCACGGTTAACGCTGCCGAAATGCTGGGATGGCAGGACCGAGTGGGCGCGGTTGAGCCAGGGAAGTTTGCCGATCTGGTCGGCGTCGCCGGGGACCCCGTCGCAGATATTACGGAATTAGAGCACGTCGGCTTCGTAATGAAGGGGGGCCAGGTAATAAGGAATGATTTTGCTAAACACTGAAGCAGCCCTCGTTAGACGCATCACCTGACGTGAATCGCAGCTAAAGACTTTTTACAAAGGGTCGACAATGAATACAACGAGAATTTGCTTTTTGTCCACGCTAATGCTAAGTCTTGTCGCTCTCGCGCAGAACACTCCAGATCCACGCACGGTTGACCTGAAGGCCTCCGACGATACCGTCCTGAAGGGCAGCTACTTTGCCTCGGCGAAGCCTGGCCCCGGAGTGTTGCTAGTGCACCAGAGTAACCGCGACCGCAAGTCTTGGGACGGGGAAGCAGCGCAGCTTGCGGCGGCTGGCTTCAATACCCTCACATTCGACGTGCGTGGGTTCGGCGAAAGCGTCGGCACGCGGAGTGATTTGAAGCGCATGCCTGAAGATGTTGATATAGCGCTGGATTTCTTGATGTCGCAGCCCGGAGTGGACCCTCAGGCAATTGGCGTCGGTGGAGCGGGCTGGCTCGGCGTTAGCTGCGCGGTGGAGGCGGCGCGTCGGCATCCTAAGAACATAAAGTCGCTGGTCTTGATGTCGGGTGAGACTGGCCGTGATGGTCTTCAATTTTTGCATCAGACACCGCAGTTGCCCGAATTGTTCGTGTTTTCCGACGAAGACGAATATCCGCCAACGCAAGACGCGATGAAGCTGCTTTACGTCACAGCATCCAGCCCCAGCAAGAAACTCGTGCACTACTCGGCTGCAGAGGATGCGCCGTGGCTCTGGTACGAGACATCCGATGCATCAAAGGT